>OGPZ01000054.1_pt1 | contig 97586 bp, 90 predicted proteins | sample 1553111 | NCBI WGS metagenome assembly OGPZ01 (sample SAMEA2579968, study PRJEB22360) | human gut metagenome
TTATTCAACAACAAAAAGAACGTGATGAAGAAATTGCTGCTAAGAAAGCTGCTAAAAAGGCTGCTCGTAAAGCTAAATTTGCAGAGGATAATACTTTTAAAGGTATTACTCGTGCTGTTGATAAACGTATGCGTACTATTAAAAGAAAGTAGTATGTTATGGTTAGCTTTAAATTCTCATTTGGAGTTGTAGGTAAATCCAAAGAGAAAGGAATAGTCAATAAATATGTTATTATAGTTGCTAAATGTGAAGGTATTATTAGATATATTGATGGTACTTATAAAGTAGAATACAATGGCAAACTATATAGCATTACAGGTGAAAGTTACAGAACTAAAGGAAAGAAAGTTGTTTATGCTCGTCGATTAGATGAATATAATCATAGAATCAAAATTATAAGAGATAGTGAAAATAGAAAAACTGTTGATACTAGATTTTATATTCCTTTTGCTGCTGGACTTATAGCTAAAGGTAAAATTGTTAAAATGCCTTTTGCTAAGGAATTGTTTCATATTACTACGTGTTATAATCGTGGTGATAGTGAATCTACTATTTTAGCTTTTCAAGAATGGAAAGAATATGAAGATAAAGTTAAAAATAATCTTATTGATGTAAACAACGAATTGTAATGATTGGTAATCTTAATATTGCTAATAGTAATAGAAAAGATACTAACATTAAGTTTACTAAAGACCAAGAAATAGCTGTGCATGAACTTATTGAGTTTCTTGCACAGCCTTGGGATGATAAGAAATATATTAATGCTCTTTGTGGTGCTGGAGGTACAGGTAAGACATTTGTTATTAAATATGTTATTAATAATTGCAAATGGTCTGGTGGTGTTATAGGCTGTGCTGCTCCTACACATAAAGCTTGTAGAGTTCTTAGTAATTCTATTGGTGGAAAAGAAGTTAATACTATTCAATCATTATTTGGTTTTAGACTTGATGTTAATATTGAAAATTTTGACCCTGAAAATCCTGCCTTCAATCCTGTTGGAAAAGATAAACTAGATGGTCTTAAAGTTTTAATTATTGATGAAGCTTCTATGCTTAATGCTAAACTTGTTAAGTATATTAGTAATAAATGTAAGAAGCTTCAAATTAAAGTTATAATGCTTGGTGACTCTAGTCAGCTTCCACCTGTTAATGAGAAAACTAGTCAAGCTTTTCTTATTGCTAGTAATACTTATTATCTTAAAGAAGTTGTACGACAAGGAGATAATAATCCTATTAGTAAACTTCTTAAACTTCTTCGAGAAGATATAGATAATAAGAATGGATGGAGATTTCTTGATTATATATCTAAAAATAGACAAGATTATAATGAAGAAACTAAAGGATTTTATGTTTGTGGTCAAACTGAATTTTCTGATTTAATTGATACTTGTTTCAATGATGAAGAATATACTAAAAATATTGATTTGTATCGTATTATAGCTTATACTAATAGTCGTGTTGCACAATGGAATAACCATGTAAGACATATGATTATTCAAGATGCTGATAAGAGCCTTATTACTCGTAATGATTTAATAATGAGTTATACTACTGTTGTTAATGTTTTTAATGATATTATTATAAACAATAGTGAAGAATATATTGTTAAAGATATTGTTGATACAATTGATAATGATTATGAGTTTAAAGGATTTCTTATTAAGTTTCAAGCTATTCATGGTGGTGCTATAACTCAACCTTTATTTGTTATTGACCATTATGATAACTATACATTTCAGATGTATTATAAGAAGTTGACTAGTCTTATTGATGATGCTAAAAAAGCTAGTAGTTCTGAACGTGGAAGTAAATGGAAACAATATTTTGATTTTAAACGTAAATATCTTATCGCTTCTAATATTACGAATAGTAATGGTAAGATTTTATTTAGTAGAGATTTAGATTATGGTTTTGCAATTACTTCTCATAGAGCACAAGGTTCTACTTATAAAAATGTATTTGTAGATATTAACGATATGATTTATGATAAATATGGTCATCCTTATACTAATAGAGATGAAATGCTTCGTAGATTGTATGTTGCTTGTTCTCGCGCTAGTAATCAATTAGTATTATCTTATGGCAAGTAAAACTGTTGACGAATATCCTGATTGTGAACAATGTCCAAATCGTATATTTAATACAGGTAAATATATACAAGGTGGTAGAGGAAGTATTCATGGAGATATTGTTTTCCTATTTCCTAGAGGTGATAGAGTTTATTGTGATGATTATCAATTATTCACTGATATTGGTAATCTTTACGATGAATACTCTGGACGAAATAACACTGAAGATGTATATATGACTTATAGCGTTAAATGTACTTGTTCTAATGATTATAATACTTATCTTACTGCTGTTTATAAATGTCGTAATATTCTATGGAAAGAATTAGCTAGAATTAATTACAAATATCTATTTGTATTTGGTGATGCTTATCGTAGTATTAGTGATGATCCAATTCCTAGATTTATGGCTACTGGCGGTAAATATGTATTTAGTAATTATTCTCCTCTTATTAAATTTAAAGATGATAATCTTTATCATGTATTTAAACAACGTTTTGCTGATGATATTAATTGGGTTAATCAAAATAGAAATAACTATGGATTAAATTATATAAATGATTAATTGTATAGCTTATGATGTTGAAGTTTTAAGAAATTTCTTTTCTATTACTTTTGTTAGTATTAATAGTTATCTTAAAGTTTTTAAAGATTGTGTTAATGCTGATGGAAAAGCTATTCCTTTAGTTCAAAAACTATCTGTTGAAGAAATTAAAGCTCGTCTTGAAACTGTTGAAAAATATAAGTTTTATATAACAGATAAAGATGATAGTCAATTACTTTCTATGATAGGTTATATTAATAAAACTAGATGTTATAAGGATTCTAATGGAACTATTATTCGTACTGACTTGTATGGATTTAATAATTTCAATTATGATAATCTTATGATTGCTGCTTTACTTAGTTTTTATATGCGTACGAATAGTACGAAAGAACTTATTAATAAGTTATATGAAACTAGTAAAACTATTATTTCTAGTCAAGATGATAAAGATAAATTTAAAACTGATTTTTATCTTAATATTCTTAGAAAATATAAACTACCATTTACAGGTGTTGATGTAATGCGTATATTTGCTCTTAATAAAGCAAGTGTAGTTGTAGATAGTAAAACAGGTGAACGTAAACCTGTTCCTAAAGGTCTAAAGCAAACTTCTATTAATCTTCAATGGTATGAACTTCTAGAATATGAACTTCCTGATATTAATGAAAAAGAAGCTGAACTATACGATGAAATTCCTAATCTTAGATGGATGAGTATTAGTCGGCTTAATAAGCTAGTAGATAAATGGGATAGATTTATTCTTGATGAATATATCGAACCTATGATGTATTATAATCTTAATGATGTTTTCATTGTAGCTGAAATAGTTCGTCTTTATCCAGAAGAAATTAAATCTCGTTATGCTATTAGTAAAGCTTATGATGTTGATGTTCTTAATTCTAGTCGTAGTAAAACTGCTGATATTCTTTTTGAGAAATTTTATAGTAAATTTAGTGGTCTTGCTCCTGAACAATGGAAAGGTAAGAAAACTGAAAGAACTGCTATGAGTTTTAAAAAAGTTATTTTTCCTTTTATTAAGTTTAAAACTAAACCTATGCAAGACTTTCTTGATGAATGTCTTAAAACTACTATTTATAGAGTTAATAAAGATGCGTTTAGTAAAGAAGTTAAAATTGGAAATGTAACTTATACTGTTGCAACTGGAGGTTTACATAGTCAAGATAATCCTGTTGAACTTTGGAGTAGTGGAAGAGAATTATTCCCATCCTCTACGGGGGGTCAACACGATGTTCTTAATGACGATGATTATGTTTATATTCATGCTGATATTAATAGTATGTATCCTAGTATTATTGCTGCTCATAAAGTAGCTCCAGCTCATCTTGATACAAATGCTTTTTGTAATCTTATTGGTTGGCTTAAAAATAAAAGAGTTGAAGTTAAACACAGTGATGAAGATACTGTTGACGGAATTGATAGAGATACTTTAGCTTTAGTTTTAAAGATTGTTATTAATTCTGTTTATGGTAAACTTGGATTTGAAAACGGTAATCTTTACGATAGATTAGCTGTACTTAAAACTACTATTAATGGGCAGTTAATGATGCTAATGTTGGTTGAGGAATTAGAGTTACACAATATTCATGTGTTAAGTGCTAATACAGATGGTATTGTTATTAAACTTTATAAACGAGATATTGATGTTTATAATCGTATTAAAGATGATTGGGAACAAACTACTAAACTTAAGTTTGATACTGATTATTATCATTGTCTTGTTAGTAGAGATATAAATAATTATCTTAGCCAATTTAGAGTTATTAAAAATGGTGTTCATAAACTTAAGCTTGAATCTAAAGGTGCTCTTAATCCTATGATGTATTCTCTAGATTTAACTAAAGGTTATTCTATGCCTATTGTTGCTCAAGCTATTGAAAACTATTTTCTTAAGAATAAACCTGTAATGGATACTCTTCAAGAAGCTACTAATATTCTTGACTTTTGTCTTACTCAAAATGTAGGTAAACAATTTCATGTAGAAGAAACTAAAATTGAAAATGAACAAGTTACTCATGTTGTTTGTCAAAGATATGTTAGGTTTTATGTTTCCAATAGAGGCTATATTATTGAAAAAGTTCATAATGAAAATGGTTCTCGTAGTAGAATGGCAGCTGGTTCTGTTGTAACAGTTATTAATAGTCTTGATGATAAAGATATTTCTCTTAGAGATATTAATTTTAAATTTTATTATCAAGAAGCTATGAAGATTATTAATCCTATCAAACTTAAGATTTCTCCTAAAGGTAAAGGTAAAAGTAAAATTAAAAAATATAGTGGTATGTATAATCCTATTTTTAATGAAGATGATTTTGGATGAGAAATATAGTTGAAGAAACTTATGATAGACTAATTAATAAATGGGGTTCTAAAGAATATAAAGGTATTGGAACTATTAATTGTATTCCGCCTGTTGATTATTGTGAAATTATAAGTAGAATTATTAGTCTTATGAGAAATAAGAATGATAATATTAAAATACTTATTGTTACAGATAATTGGAAAAGAAGAACTGAAATTGTTGATGGTCTTAAAAATCATAATATAAATATAGATACTATTAATATTCTTACTCATACTTATGTTAATAGTAGATATAATTATAATTATGATATTTCTATTGTTGTTGGAGTTAACGAATGGAATTTATCTTGTAATACAGTTTTTAATCATGCTAGATTTAAACTTATGATTTTAACTGAAAAAACTATTGATACTTCTACGTTAACTAAGATTTATAATAATATTCCACCTATTAATAATATTCTAAATTCTAGTGGTATGCGAGCTATACTCCCCGTAGAGGAACACAGAGAGCAGATTTTATTTACTAGTCAAGAAGATATTACTAATTATGATAAATATACTGAATTTATTACTCAGACTATTCAAGTATTTGGTAATCTTGATAATATTAAATGTGCTCGAAATGGTACTCAAGATGGACGTAGTGCTATTCAATATATTACAGAAATAGCTGAATATAATGGATGGAGTGCTGATATGGATATGACTAATCCTTTTAGTAAACAAATTGATGAATGTTATAATCCTCTTGTTCTTGCTGAACGAGTTAAGACTTTTTATAATATTGTTCGTGAACGTATGCTTATATGTTCTGATAATGTTTGTAAGCTAGAAAGGATAGTTGAAATTATTAAAGATAATCCTGACAAACGATTTCTTATTATTAGTAAGAGAGGTGAATATGCTGCTACTGTAACTAAATATATTAATGATAAATTAGGTGAAATTTGTGGTGATTATCATGATAAAATTGAGGATAAAGTTCTAGTTGATAGTAATGGTATTCCTGTTTTGTACAAGTCTGGAAGCAAGAAAGGGACTGCTCGTATAATCAAATCTAAGGCTATTTCCACGCTGAATTTAAAGGCTTTTAATGATGGCTTATTAAGAGTATTATCTATAAAAAATAATTCAACTGACATCCTAGAAACAAGCGTAGACGAATGGATTTTAACCTCACCTTTATGTGATACAATAGATGAACTTATTTATCGTTATAATAATGTTAATTGTAGTCAATCAAAACTTAAAGTACATAAACTTTATATAGCTGGTACTATTGAGGAAGCAAGTTTAAAAAAGGAAAAGGTATCAGTTAACCATGAAGTTATACAGAATGTTAATTCTGATATTAGTGCTCAAAATTTTGATGATATTGTTTGCTAGCATAAATATAATAGTTACATTTGTTGTGTAATCAAAATCGCTCTTTGATAGAATGGACGAAGATAAAGAAGTTAAAGTTAATGATACTGCTGTTGCTGTTAGTAATAGTGGTATTGAAAAACAACATGGTGTTCAACATTCTGTTGCTCCATATCAGCTTAATTATATGAGTGAAGCTGAAATTGCAAGTCTTGAAGTATTTATCAAACGTGTTATGCGTAGTGATAAATGTGGTATTAAGTCTGTTGAAGATGGTCTTGCTATTGCAATGAGAGCTAAAGACCTTAGACTTCCATTTTCTACTTGCATTGAACATATTCATGTAGTTCAAGGTAAAACAGGTGTTGATGTTCACATTATTAAGGCATTACTTGTCAAAGGCAGCGTGAGTTGGGAAAAAGTAGATAATTATCGCGCTCTGTACGAATATACAGATGGCTTTAATGCTTATGATGAAGATAAACTTCCATCTGACTGTATTAAGTGTCTTACTCCCAAAGAGGCACAAACTAAAAATGCAGAAGATAAAGACCATGAACATATATATGTTTATCCTGTTAAATATTATAAAGATTATAATGGTAATGTATATAAAGAATATCAACTTAATGGTAAGTTTGAAATAGCTACTAATACTACTGAAGCTAAACAAATTGCTTCTACTGGTAAAGTTCCTGTTTATAGAATACCTGCTGTTCCTATTGATTATATTACTAGTTATCGTCTTTATCGTAAAATTGGAGAACGTAATATGGTTGCTACTGGTGAGTTTACTTATAAAGATGCTATTGTTGCTGGATGTTTTGAAAAAGATACTTATAAGAAATATCCTAAAATAATGATAAGTCATAGAGCATTTGTTTATGGTGCTCGTGAAATTGCTAATGATTTAATTATGGGCTGTCTTAGTACAGAAGAATTAAAGACTATGCAAGGTATTGATTTGAGTAATGAAGATATTATTGATATTACTGAAGTTCAATAACATAAACAAGATAGAGAAATTATTATTAAACAAAACAGTCGTAAGACTGATATTATTCACTTTTAAATTACAAAAAATTATGAAAGACTTTAAGAAAGGTTTGAGTTTTGGTATGGGTATTGTTAATGCTGGTCAAAGAGCAGTTAGTGAAGAACCTGAATTGGTAGTTGTTTCTACTCCCGGTAGTTTCCGTATGACTGCCCAAGTTTCTAAAGCTCTCGGCATTGCTCATGGTGAATATGTAATGTTCATTAATAACTGTGCAAACATTGATAATGCTATTATCAATAAAGTACCCGAAGTTGTTGCTTTCTGTGAAGAACAAGGTTTGGATATTGATTCTCCCGAAGCTGCTATGGCTGTTCATGCTGAATTTGATATTTGGGCTTTGGCTAAAGGTATTGCTGAATTAGACAAGAATGGTAATCCTTGTATTACTCGTGTTCGTATGACTAAGAATGATAAAGTTAAGTATGTTAATACTTACTTCCAAGAAACTCTTGAAGGTGCTTTATCTTCTTCTAATGAAGAACTTAAAGTTGCTCTTACACGTGAAGGTATTACAGAAGATGAACAAAAAGAACTTTTGATTAGTTGTATTCAAGGTGATGAAGTTGCTAAGATTAAAGGTTCTAAGTGTGCTAATACTGCTGCCTTGTCTGGTATTGGTGTAACTCTTAACTTTACTGATTCTAATGTTTGGAAACAGTTGAAAGCTGATATGACTGATGAAGAAGCTACTTCTAAGAATCGTGTTTATACAGTAGATATTGATAACTTGCAAGAAGCTGTTGTTAATAACGGTCATAAAGATATTGTTGTTAAGATTGCAATGCTTACCGAATATAAAGATGAAGAACCTATTCGTATCGGTAAGAAAACTGAAAAAGAAGAAACTGCTGAATAATCAAATCTTCGTCCTAGAAATATAGTATCTTGAACATAGAGCTGCATTGTTAGTATTGCTAATAGTGCAGCTCTTATTTTATCTAATAATTCTTTTAATTACTTTAATTATGTCGACAGAAAAAGAAATTAAGAATGAAGCTACTGTTGTAGCAAGTGCTGAACAAACTGCTAATGCAGAAGTACAAACTCCTAAAAAACGTAGAGGTAGAGGTATTAATAACGATTTACGTGATGTAACTCGTAAAAAGTTTGATGAACGTACTGATTGCAACAAAGCTAATGGCTTGTTTGTTGGTCATCTTGAAGATGTTAAAGTTGATTGGGCTACATTGAAAGATGATGTTCAAGGTATGCCTTCATTTGCTGGTATGAGTATTCCTTATCTTACATTTACTTTTGCTAGTAATCATGAAAATATCAATGAACGTCGTTATGTAACTCAACGTCTTCTTCCTGCTGAAAGTAATGTTGAAACTATTCCTGGTGGTAAAGGTGCTTGGAAAGTTGATAACATTTTCCGTTTTATGAAACATATATATAATGTATTTGTTCTTAAAGGTCGTGATTTAACAGAAGAAGAAATTGATGCTCTTACTTTACCTTTTGAAGATTTTGATGAAAATATGCAGTATGTACCTGTTGAAGCTGAAGAAGTTATAGCTGGTTATAAGACTGTGTTTGAAAATTATGTTAAGCTACTTAATAATAATGGAAAACCTGTTTATAAAGATGCTAAAGGTAAACCTATTACTATTTGGATGAAACTTCTTCGTTTCATTAAGAATGATGGTAAATGGCGCGCTGTCGTTGGAAGTAAATCTTCATTTGGTGATTTAGGATTTCCTACATTTATTAATGATGGAGTTATTGAACTTTATAAAGAACAATCTGCTCCTAGTTTGCATATTGACCCTTATAAAGAAAGTATTGTTTATCAGAAATCTGCCGAACAAGCTAAACAGCCAAATGTTGCTATGCCCGGTGTAGGTGTAATGCCCGGTGTTCAAACTGCTGCTCCTATGAATCCTGTTGGTGGATTTAATGGCGGTGGAGATTTTAGTCCATTTGGTGGTGGTAATGATGCTGCTGGTGCTTTTGTTAATCCAACAGAAGATTTACCATTTTAAAAAATTAAAGTTAGTTAAATAGTTGTATGTAAGAGGATTGGGTACTATTTTAGTACCTAATCCTCTTTTTTTATATGTTCACGATAAAGGTCAAATTAGAAATATTATGAAAAGAAATATTAGTAATACTATTTTAACTAAAGATTATATTTTCTCTAAAGTTAGTCAAATTACTATTTTTAGCACTTATACTGGAATTAGTGTTGAAGATATACAACATTGTATAGATACAGGAGAATTTATATCTAGTCCTTTTCGTGAAGATACTCATCCTAGTTTTGGTTTTAGATATGATAATAGGAATAAACTTAAAGGAAGAGATTTTGCTGGATATTGGTGGGGAGATTGTATAGATGCTGCTGCAACTGTACTCTCTGAAATTGTTCATAAGCAAATTGATATTTCTATTAAAAGTCAATTTCTATTTGTTCTTAAACATATTGCTTATACTTTTAGAAATATTATTTATGGACAAGATAAAGATGAAAACAATGATTATAGTATTACTAGGGCTATTAGTAATGTACGTAATCATAAACCTATTATTGAACTTGTTACTCGTCCGTGGAATAATTTAGATGCTAAGTATTGGGGGCAATTTGGTGTTAATCTTAATTTTCTTAATACTCATTTTGTTTATCCTGTTGACCAATTTTATATTAATCGTTCAACTAATCCTATTCCTAAATATTTTTATGATAAAGATAAAACGGATTTATGTTATGGTTACGTTCTTGGACAAGATAAAAGAGGAATAGTTAATGTTAAATTATATTTTCCTAATAGAAATAAGAAAACTGAAGTTAAGTTTATAACTAATAGTAATACTATTGAAGGAATTATTAATCTTGAATTAGATAATTATGACGTTATTATTATAACTAAATCTACTAAAGATAGATTAAGTCTTGAATGTTATCTAAAGAGTATTAATCATTCCATCCTCTACGGGGGGTCTACCCTTGAATCTAAGACTATTGGTGTTGTTAATATTCCACATGAAACTTATAAACTTCGTCAAATTGAATATGATTGGCTTCGTAGTAAACTTAATCGAAATGGTTTTCTTATTAGTCTTATGGATAATGATAGAACTGGTCTTATGGAAGCTATAATTCTTAAGAATGATTATGATATTATACCTATTATTATTCCTAAAGAACTTGGTGTTAAAGATTTTGCGGAATTGAGAAGTAGTTATTCTATAAATGTTATTAATGAACTAACTCAACAAGTTATTAAATATATAGAAGATAATTATGGAGAAGAAACTGAATTTACTTGGGATACGGAAGAAAGTAATACTTTGCCATACTAAAAGTTTAGCTGGTGTTACATATACTGTTATGCGTCCTATTACTGAACAAGATGAACAAGATCTTGATAAATGGGAATATATTAATATAGATGGTAAACGTATTGATAAAAAAGATATTTATTGTTATGGAGAAATTAATCTATCTTCTAATGATGATGTTAAATATATCAAAAAGTTTAGCTTACTTGATACTGATAACGGTGGAACTATTCATAGTAATTTTAATTATCAAGAGGGTTGCGCTATTATTGAAGGAATAGCTAAAACTTATCCTACATTTGATATTATTGAATGGTTTAAATATAATCACTGTCTTATAGGTAAACCAACTCGTATTATTATTTATAAATGTAAGAAAGAAAATCTATGATAATAAAAAGATATGAAGAAAAGCTAGATGATAGAGATATTAGATATATTAATTATGTTATTGATAAATCTACGATGGCTGATGCGATTGAATCTTATATTAAAGATTTAGATTGTACTACTATTTATCCTGATGGTTCTCGTCCTAGACAAACTATTAATTATGGTTATCGTATTACTCTTTCTAGTATTGAATATATTCTTGATAAACTTTATCTTGTTCTAGAACATCATCCAGAAAAAGCTCAAAGTTATATTGATTATCGTAATAGTATTATTAAAAGAATTATTGATATACATGAAAAAAATCTTGATTTCGAGAGAAGAAACCCAATACGATATTATAATAAAGAACCAAGGAAACGCACTAGAAGTGCTAGCAGAGTTAATCAATCAAAAGATGTCTTTACAGGTAAACCCATTGATGTTAGCACCGGTATTGCAAAGGCTATTAAGCCTAAAAAGGAAACGATTGCTCAGCGTAAAGCTAAACTTCTAGGTGGTAAAGCTGTTAGTTTTGCATTTAATGGTTTAAAAATAAGTGAACATAATGAATAAACTTTATCGTAGAAATAATAATGGTGCGCCTACTGTTTGGTGGGCTGAACTTGACAGTGGTACTAATAGTATCACTGTTTTTTATGGTCTTGTTCGAGGTAATATTCGTAAAGAAGTTTATGCTGTTACTCAAAAAGATGGTCAAAAAGAACTTGAAAGTAGATATAATGATAAGATTAAACAAGGTTATACTTATCTTAATGAACTTTGTGATATGCAGGGTTTACCCCCCGTGGAGGATGGAGATAATGATACTCTATTTAATTTTCTAAATACTTATCTACCTAAAGACCTTAGTAATGGAAACAGTAATCTTCTACTTCCAATGCTTGCTAAAACGTATAATGGTAATGTTTGGAAAAAAGTCGGTTATATGTATGGTCAGTATAAGATTAATGGTCTACGTTGTATTATTACTGCTTATACTCAAAATGATATATTTAAACCTATTAGACTTTGTTTCCAAAGTCGTGAAGGTATTATTTGGAATACTTTGGAGAATCTTGGTGATTATCTTCTTTCTGTTATTCCTGCAAATATTATTAGAGATATGATTGATGGATATGTTGCTCTTGATGGTGAGATTTATCTTCCAGGCTATACTATAAATCAAATTAATCATTTTGTTAAAGATAGTAATTGTCCTGAAAATAAACTTCTTCAATTTTGGTGTTATGATATTATGATGGAAGGTGATCAAAGTAGTAGAAATGATTATCGTTATGGTATTAAATCTCCTACTTCTTTTTATAATATTGAAAATCATTATGGCAATATAGAAAGATTTATTGTTCTTCCTAGTAGATACATTAATAATGATAATGAAGCTATTGAAACTAGAAATCATTATATTAATATAGGTTTTGAAGGTCTTATACTTCGTAATCCAGACATGGATTATCAATATGGCAGACGTAGAGCTAATTATATGGAGAAGTTTAAAGATGCTGCTGAAGGAGATTTTATAATTCTTGATATTTATAAAGAAAAGAAACGTGATTTACCTATTCTTCTTTGTAAAAATGATATTAATGATGAAAAATTTGAAACTCGTTTAAGCACTAATCATATCGTTCAACAGGAAGTTTTATTCGATTCTCAATCTTATATTGGTAGAACTGTTCATATAGAATATGGTGAACGAAGTGGCGTTAGCAGAGTTCCATTTCATATTAAAACTGTTGTTATAAAATGGAGATACTAGATTATAATGTAATTAAGAATAATAATTTTGATAGAACTAAATCTTATTTTAGTTGTTATTATAAATCTATTATTCTATTTACTGATTATGATGCTAAAAGTTATAATTTTGCTGTTAGATATAATGATATAACTAAAAGTAATGAACTTTATGTGATTTTGTATAATGATGATAAAGTTGATATTGGTATTACTATTGTTCGAGATGCTAATACTGGATTTAAATTATATATTCCTAATAAAGTTATTAAACTTCTCGATACAAGACTACGTAATTCTTTTGTTATGTCTAAAGATGATTTTAATATTAATGTTAAATTTGTAGAAGAACGTAATGGTTTTTGTATTATTTATAATATAGATATTGATTAAGGTGAAGCCTAGTACATAATATGGTGTGCTAGGCTTTTCTGTTTGTCAGAGGTCTAAAACTATATAGAACACGCTCGTAGATATGATTCTTTTTGCCTGTATTCAATTTTATATATTGAAATGATTAATCTATCACGATAAGATTTGAGTGTCATGTTGAGCCTTAAAATGCGTCATTCTCACTATGATATTTAACATTAAATTCAGCATCATTATTACTAGTAAATTCCTATTATATTTTTATATTTGTCTTGATAAACAAAAACAAATTATTATGAGTATTAATAAAGTTACTATTGTTGGTATTAAAGGATTTAAAGGAAGTGGTAAAGATACAGTTGCTTCTATGATTAGTTATATCCTTTATGATGGTATTATGAAAGCTAGTTATAATACTTGGCTTCTTTATCATAAAAATGATTTTATCGAAAATGATGAAATAATTATTCATTTTGCTGATAAACTTAAAGATGATATATCTGAATTTTGTGGTATTGATCGTAAACTTCTAGATAGACAAGAAATTAAAGAAAATTATTATTATAATTTTAAAACTGGTATTGTTTCTACTAATATTAAAGATGTAGACTGTGTTATTAATGCTGTATTAGAATATAATAATTTATCTACACTTCTTCTTTTAAATAATAATGTTTCTATTAAAATTAGAGCTCTTCTTCAATATTATGGAACTAATGTTATTAGAAATCATTTTTGGCATGAAGCTTTTATTCGTTATACTATGAATAAAGCATTTGATATAAAAAACAGTAAAGGACAATGTATTATAGCTGATGCTAGATTTGAAGATGAATGTATGGCTATTAAATATTATGGTGGAAAAATAATTAGAGTAGATAGAAGAGTTAATAATGATAATCATGAAAGTGAACAAATTAAAATTTCTCAAGATGATTATGTTATTGATAATACTGGTACTCTTGTTGGTCTTTTCTATAAAGTTCTTAAATTTGTAACTGATTATATGGTATGAAATTACATCCTATTTTTGGTATAAATGCTCTTGCTAGAGTTTGTATATGTTGTGGTAAAGTTATTGGTTATACTCCACTTGGAAATTCTGTTGAAGAAGATGCTAGTAAGAGTAAACAAATAGCTGAAGCTATTGTATGTAAAGAATGTATAGATAAACTTGATAGTGAAACTTGCTTTATAGCTTGTGACATGGATAAAGATAATTATATAACTGCTACTTACGATACTTTATGGATTAGAAATAAAGGTCTTAAAGAGTTTTTTAAAGAGCTTGATTCTATACAGCCTATTAATATTATACCTAAAGAACATTTTTATAGTGTATTTGGAAATATAGTTAAAGATTTTTATAATAATAAAGAAGATGAAGATAATAGAACCGAAAGTTGAACTTTGGAAACAAGGTGATGATTCTAAAGCTCATGTTGCTAGATGTGCAAGAGTTTGTTATGGTAGAACAAGTGGTAATGATGAAGCTACTATTAAACGACTTATTAATGATGAACATTGGAGTATGTTTCGTCATGGAACTTATTATATAATAGCTAATGATAGTGATAAAACTTTAGAAACTATTGTTATTAATTATGCTAATACTATTGGTTTTAGTTATCATTATGAAAAACATGTTTATTATATAACTGTTAATGGTAATTGGGTTTTAGACCATAAAACACAATTTGGTTATCTATCTAAATATATTGTTCCTATTGAAGATTTTTGTAATACTGAAATAGGATTTCATATGATGAGATATACTTTTTGTGTTGATACACAAATTAGTACTTCTCGTGAATTAAATCGTGTTAGTCCTAATAGTATTGCTGAAAAGTCAACTAGATATGTTTATGAAGATGGAAGTATTTGTAGACCTCATTGGATGACTGATGAAGAAGTAGATTATTTAAATAATGAACCTATTTTTGAAGAATGGTGCAATTCTCATAAAAAAGCATCTATTTATAGAGATAGTTGTAATAATTCTTTTAATAAATATAAACTTCTTGTAGATATTGGTATGCATCGTCAAGATGCTCGTGGTGTTCTTCCTCTTGATACTGCTACTAGATGTGTTTATACATATTCTATTGATGAATGGAGAGCTATTATTGACCTACGTTATTATGGTACCAAAGGTAAACCTCATCCAAATGCCAAACTTATAGCTGGAATAATTAGAAATAATTTAATGGAACTTGGATATGACTTCAGAGATTGATAAACTTATTTAAAAGGTATTCGTCTTGAAGATGTTACTGTTGAACTTGAAGAAGAAGCATATGAAGAAATGAGAAATAATAAATAAATTATTAACTATTTAAATATTAAAGTTATGGGAAGAAGATTTTATGGTTTTAATAACCGTTTTAGAACTACTAAAAATACAGAAGCCTTTGTATTTGAAAATGGTGGATTTGTTGGTAATCTTGGTTTGAGTAAAAAACTATGGAAAAAATATATTGAAGCTAGTTATAAATATAGAACTAATACAGGTAAAATGACTGCTAGTGATTATACTCATTTATTTGGTTATTTAAATCCTTATTATCGTTCTGCTTATAATGTATCTAAACGTAGAAAATAATGGCAAGTATTTATAATATTACTACTGAACTTGAGGATATATTTCTTGAGTTAGAAGAAAATGGAGGTGAATTAACTCCTGAACTTGAAGAACGCCTCGCTATTACACAAGATAATCTTAAATCTAAACTTGATAATTACCGTAAAGCATATACTATGTTTAATCTTGAAGCTGAATCTTGTAAAAAAGAAGAGCAACGATTAGCTGTTCTTCGTAAAACTAAAGAAAACAATGCTGAAAGACTTAAAGGAGTTATGCTTGATGCTGTTATTGCTTATGGAGATTTAGGTAAATCTGGTAATAAAGTTATTAATCTAGTTGATAGTAAACTTTATACTAAGAATAGTAAATGTGTTGAAATTGATGAAAATCTTAATCAGATATTTATTGATTTAGTTCTTGAACATTTACAATCTCTTTGGGATAATGATATGATTGATAGTAATTTCTCATTTAGTAGAGATGTTCTTCTTGAACAAATTAATGATAAATTTACTGAAAGATATCCTGAACAATCTGCTAGACTTAGAGAAGAAACTGGGGGTTATTTTACTCTTGATGATTTAGATTGTATTAAAGTTAAATTTGAAATTGAAAAACCTGTTGGTGATTTAGCTAATAAAATTAATTTTGATTTACTTAATACTTTCTTTAATCATCAACATGAAATGACTAGAAGCAGCAGTGTTAATAAAACTACTATGAAGAATATTCTTAATGATGGTAGAGATATTAGTATAGCTAAACTTGTTGAAAATACTAGTCTTATTATTAAATAATTTGGTTATACTCCCTGTAAAGGACAGAATTAAGTTCATCCTCCACGGGGAGTCAACACTACTAATCTTGCTAATTATGGAACTAGAAGAAAAAGTAAAAGAATTAATAAAATGGTATATGGATACTTATGGTGTTAATAAAGACCAAGCTGTTAGAGATATTGAAAGTGTTATGTTACGTATAAGTCATAAATAATATGTATAAAGTAAAAGGTAAACCTTGGGCTTATTCTGGTGCTATTGATGTATCAGATTGTGCTACTGCTAAAGAAGTTATGTTTAAAGCTGGACTTAATTTTAATGTAGCTAAATGTGAACTAGTTGGTAAAATGCCTATTAAACTTACTGGAACTGATGAAGAACTTGATAGAATTATTAAAGAACAAAAAGAAGGCGCTCATGTTTTTGGTACTGACATTTATCGTAAGTGTGATAACGCCTTTGCTACCTATCGTACTGATTACAATATTCCTTTAGGTGTTGTTAAAAGTAAATATACTATTGTACAAAACAATGATGCTTTTAATTTCTTTGATGACGCTATTGGTAAAAATTCTGCTATTTGGCAAACTGCTGGATTTTGGGGAAATGGTGAGAGAATATTTGTAAGTGCTAAACTTCCTAATAATATTCTTGTTAAAGGTGACCCTGTTGAAAATTATCTAGTATTTACTAATACTCATGATGGTAGTGGTGGAGTTAAGATTTTATTTACTCCTATTAGAGTTATTTGTCAAAATACTCTTAATGCTGCTATTCGTACTAGTAGTAATTATGTTAGTTTTCGACATACAACTAGTGTTCATAATAAGATTTCTGTTGCACAAGAAATACTTGGAATTAGTAAAATTAAATCTGAAGAATTTGGTCAATATTGTAATTTACTTGCTAATATTAAAGTTACTGATGAAGATGTAATTCAATTTATTGGAGAAAATCTTCTTACTAGTGATGAAATTCAACGTCTAAAAGATACAGGACATACTATTAAAGATATTGCTTATCGTAGTGGTTTAGCTTTAACTGATAGTAAAATAAGTAGTAGAAAAATGAATGTTATTTCTGATACTTATAGTTATTATTTTGATGGTCCAGGTCAAAGAGATATTCTTGGTACAGCTTGGGGTGCAGTTAATGCTATTAGTGGATATTATTCTAATATAGATAATATTGAAGGTACTAAGCGATTTGATAGTATTTGTTATGGTGATAAATCAAGAAAAATAGAAAATGCTTTTGCTCTTGCAGAAGCTCTTTAATTTAATAATTTAATTATATATGGAAGTAAAAGTATTTAAACTGAAAGAGATTAAACTTCTTAGTGGAGATGTTGTAGATGTAGAACAGTATTGTAATGTTCAACCTATTCTGCCTGCTTATGGTAAAGAAGGTGATGCTTGTATGGATGTTTATCCTATTCATTGTGAATATGATAAAGATAAAGATAGATTTATCTATCATACAGGTTTAGCATTTAATATTGGAAATGATGCTAATGGTGAACCTAATGAAATGTCTTTACGTCCTAGAAGTAATCTTACTAAATCTGACTTTTATATTAGTAATAGTCCTGGGACCTTGGATAGCGGTTATCGTGGAGAACTTCTTATTATTTTTAAGAATCGTACTTCTAGAGATTTAATTCATGCTGTATCTACTCTTGCTGAAATAGTTGATAAGTTGAGAGAACGTATGCATTTACCTGATAGTATGATTGGTAATGCTAGACTTAAACTTAATAATGTTAGAACTACAATGACTAACATACTTGCTAAAGTTTCTACTCCACCATATAATTGTGATGGTAAAGATAGATGTTGTCAATTAATTATTAATAGTGCTGAAAGAATTAGTTGGAAAGAAGTTGAATCTATTGAAGAATTAGGAGAAAGTGAACGTGGAAACAAAGGATTTGGAGAAGGAACAGGAGGAGCAGCTAAAGCTTAAAGTTGGTGCTCGTTATATTCATAATAAAACGTCTAATGAATATATAATTATTAGTATTACTAAAATGAAACATCCAGATACAGGTGAATGGATTCCTGCTGTTATTTATAAAGTTGATGGACTTGAACCTTTATGGTGTAGAAGTGTTGAAAGTTTTAAAAGTCATTTTAGTGATGCTAAAATTGAAGGTAATGAAGTTTATCTATGAAAAAGTTAATCTTGTTTTATTTACCTGATTGTAATGTTAGTAAACTTTTTGAAGAAAGGCTTCATAAAGCTCTTGCTCTACCTGAGTTTGCCGGTAGGTTTAATCTTATTAAGCATAATCTATATACTGATACTGGTAGACAAGAAGCGCGTAGTGTTGGTATTAGTGATGCTCCTACTGCTTATTGTAATGGTGATATTCTACGTGGTGTGCAAAGCGATTACACTATTAGGAAATATCTTCGCAAGTTGTTAGGATAGTCATAGATACAGTTCTTTTGCCCTACATTGAATTTTAATTGTTATTGTGATTAATCTATCATGATATGAATATCATTCAATGTGGGGCTTTAAAATAGCTAATTTTATAAATTCTCATTATATTATACGAATACTATGGTTAAAATTGAATTTTATTATAAAAGTGCTGATAAAGATAAAACAGAAGCTATGCGAGAAGCTATTGATATAGCTTTATTTGGTACTAATGTTCAATGTAATTTTAAAAATCTTCCTGACCATCTTATTCTTGAAGATATGATACTTGAAAAGGCTGTTGCTGGTAAGAATATTACTGAATATCCTACTTGTATTATATATCGAGATGATACGGAATATAAAAGATATGGTAATTCTGTTACTTGGGAAGAACTTCGTAATGATATTAATTATCTTACTGGAGATGAACCTACAAGACAAACAAATAATATATTTGTTGAAGCGTTTATTGATGAACATGATTGTATAACTCGTGCTAAGTGTGCTGATGCTATTGCTTGGATGTGGAAATATCAGAATACTAAAGTAGAATATATTCAAACTAATGTTGATAATCCGAATAAGTTTGCTGTTGTAATTAAAGATAGTTGGAGAACTTATGCTACTTATGTATATTCTGATAGTCTTACTACTGAAATGATTAAGAATACTCTTCTTAGAGTTCCTAATACTATTAAAGAAGCTGTTAAAAATAATGCTATTATGTTATGATACGTATTGATTGTTTTATTAGAGATGGTTGTGATGCTTGTAAAATAGCAATTAAAAATATAACTGATGCTATTAATGAGGCTAATTGTGATATTACTCTTAATATTCGTAATACAAATCTAGATGATATTCTAAGAAAAGAAATTACTAAATTTCCTACTACTGTTATTACTAAAGTCGATAATGATTATAAAAGAAAAGAATTAGCTCGACTTGAAGGTAGTTTTCCTAGTGATTATATTAAAGATATTATTAATAAACTTGAAAAAGAATAAACTATGACAGTTAAAGAACTTATAGAAATGCTTGAAACTTGTGATAAAGAATCAATAGTATATATTAATTGTGGAGATGATATTAATTCTATTGATGAAATATATGATTATAGTAATAATTGTGGAGAAGTTATAATAGTTAGTAATTAATTAAATCTTAAAGTTATGACAGTTAAAGAACTTATTGATAAACTTCAACAATTTGATGAAGATAAACTTGTTTTAGTTGAAGATGTTGAATATAAAGAATTTCAGGCTATTGATGTTGAACCGGTAGATGATAGATTTGTAATAATTATTACTACGATTAAATAAATAATTAAATTTTAAAATTATGAGTAAATTTATTGGAGTTAAAATGATTGAAGCTGTTCCTATGACAGCTCGTGAAGCAAATGACAAAGGTTATAGAATTGGTAATCATTTTTTTGAAGAAGATGGTTATGAAGTAACTTATCCTAATGGATATAAATCTTGGAGTCCTGCTAAAGAGTTTGAGAAAGCTTATTATAAACTTGAAGATTCTGCTGGAGATGTTCTTAAAGAAAATGATATTAAAAGATTTATTAAAGGTATTGAAAATGTAAAAGTTGGTACTAAAACAACTAATACTACTCTTACTTGTCTTACTGGATTTGAAGTTCATGGTCAAGCTGCTTGTGTAAAACCTGAAAACTTTGATTTAAATGTTGGTTCTAATTATGCTCGAATTAAAGCTGAAGATAAAATTTGGGAAGGTCTTGGATTTGTTCTTCAATGGGCTAAATATGGACTAAAGAAGTAAATAGTATTAATGCTAATGGTTTATATGTTATACTTAAAGCTAGCTCTAATAGAGCTGGCTTTATTTAATTTAATGATTAGCTTGGAACCGCTACGAGTGCTACGCACTCTTCGCTATACTCCCCGTAGAGGATGGAATGGTAGTTGTGCTAGTAATATTAGTATAGTTATTAATGATAATGATTATATTGATTGAATGAATACTAGTCTATTCCATCCTCTACGGGGAGTTGAGCGTAGCGAAGCGGAGCGTTCTACTAATCCTTAAACTTATAGTCGTTGGCATGACTGAAACCTCGGTAGCTAAGCTAGTCTTACTACTGGGGTTTATTTTTATCTTATTGTTAAACTTAAATATATTATAATTATGGTTGCATTTGTTGTTCTTCTTGGAATTGTATTTGGTGGTGTTAAACTATTAGCTGTTGCTAATAATATTAGTGATAGTGAAGCTATGGATAAGTATAGTGGAAAACTATTTGTTGTTGGTATTATAGTTTTTATTATTCTTATGTGTGTTATTGGTAATAATGATGATGGTTTTAATTAAGATATTACTAATAATAAATATTGATTCGATTTATTCCTCTATCTATATAGATAGAGGAATGATTGTAATATTTTGATTATCAATTAATTACAAAAATATTTACTACGGAAATTCCGGATAAAGTTTGATTTTTTTAACATTAATCCTATGGATTTTTCCTACATAATATTTATATTTGTCATACTGATAATCTAAATAATATTGTTTTTATGACTAGAGTTACATTTGATAGTAAAGCTCTTAAAAAGGTTAGAGATATATATTCTAAAAGAGCTAATGAAGTTGCTAAAAATATTGCTCCTACTGTGTATAATATTGAAGTTACAACAGAGGATAGAGAAATTGCTGATAGTCTAGCAACACTTAATACTGTTTTTAAACTTACAAAGAAAACTATTACCAATCGTGAATATGTTACATTTGGTAATGAATTAAGTTCTAAACTTATTAAACTTAATAAAGGTAGTATTGCTATTATTAGTTATATTTGTAATAATATTAAATGGTGTAGTAATAAAATTACTTTTACTGAAAGTGATATTATTAATTATAGTAAAATTAATAAAGAAACTTTTTATATTGCTTTAAATGAACTTTATAACGAACAAGTAATTATTAATACTACTAAAAAATCTACTTATGTTGTTAATCATAATTATATATTTAGAGGTAGTATGACTGATTTTATTAAGATTTATCATGATAAATATGATGGTATGGTTGGTTTTCTTGATGATAAAAAACGTATTATTCTTGATGATTGAGTTATTAATGTTAAAACAAATAGGGCTTGTCTAGGTAGTGATACCATAGGCAAGCCCTTATTTTTTACTAGATTCAAGTCCAGCTTATTCAAATATATCTTTAGCTATATCTTTATAAGGTATAATACTAAGTATATTTTCATCAAGTTTATAATAACTATTATTATTAGGTAAATCAAGAACACGATTAATACTACGAATAACAGGTATATTACGTATAGCCATAACTTCAAACTTGTTCATACCTTTATATCTACCAGTAGTATATTCCTCTGTGAAATCTTCTTCAATAAGGAATCTAGCAGCCATAGCAGTAGTACCAAGTAAGTCATTAATAGTTTGTCCAATAGCAACAGGACTAGACCATAATTTTTTACCTTCAGCATAAGCTCCAAATGGAGTAAATGAAGCAGCTTCAGAAGCAAGACGGTCTGCATGATAAAGCATAAGATTATAAATAATACCTTCATCATCATCACCTCCCATACCAGTTATAGCAATTGCTCCAATAATAGCAGCACCTACATAAAGTAAATCACCTAAATTACGTCTAATATTTGCTTTTTCATGTTCAGGAAGAAGTTCATAATTAAGTTTGAAATTAACAGCAAATGAAAGTAAATTCTTACCATAAGTTTGGAATGCTTTAAGAACATCACTCACATTATTAACTTCTCCTACGTTAGTTTCTTTAAATGGAATAGTCAAATAATCATAAAGACTGGTATAACTACCTTTTTCAATAGTACCTAGAGTTTCATTATAATAACCATTCCAACGATAACGTTTCTTAAAACCAGGATAAAGATGTTTATGATATTGCATAACCGTACCACCCCACCAATGTTGTTCTATATTAGCAGAACCAAGTTTATCATAAACACCATGAACTTTCTTATTTACTTCACGAACTTTATCAATAAATTTAGCATATTCTTTAAGAGTAAGTTTACTATCAGATTTTATTTGAGCAATACCATCTTTAAGTTCAAATTGATTATAAATATCTGGAAGTTTAGCAAACTCCTTATCAATATTTTTAATAAGTTCTTTACGTTTAGCTATATATTCTCTTTGTTGTTCTTCATTAAGATAAGTCTTAACAAAATCGAATATAGGATTAGCTTTAAATAGATTATATTTAGCTCGTTTTTTATTATCAGCTTTAGCATCATCCATGAACTTATTGAATTGTTCAAGTAGAGATTGGCTCTCTCCTCTACGGGGAGTATTAATTACTGACATAAGAGCATCTTGTTCAGCTTTACGATGATACATTTCTTTACTCATTATATCATAACCACCTCTACCATTATCAACAAGTCTATGAGATTTAAGCATAGCAAATAACATAACATTTTGCATATAATGCTCACCAACAGATTGAGGGCTAAATAATAATCCACGAACTCTACGAATATTTTCTTTAAGACCTTCAGCAGTGCTAACTTCAGTTACTCTATCAAAATCGACTACATGACTAAGTTTAATAATAGCATCTTGAATAGTACTACTATTTTCACTATACATATTAGCCATATAACTAACTGTTCCTTTAACCCATTCAGATTTACCAGCTTCCCAATCTTTAAGATTAATATATTCACCAGCAGCTCTTTCCATAAATATGTTACTAGAACCAGTAAGAACGTTAGCTATACCACCAGTAATATTCATCATCATATATTTACTACCAGCAATGTTTTGAGCAAGAGAACCAAGTTTAACTAGATTAGGAATTTTATTATCTTTATATTGTTCAAATACAAGACGACGAATAAAACTTCTAAGATGTTCACTAGTTCTAGTTTGTTTTTCTTGTTTATATTCAATTTCACCACCAGCACTAGCTTCTCTATTTTCACTTATACTACCTTTATAATTTATATCGTAAGCAGTATTACTAGTAATAATTTGGTCAGCAGTATAAAGAAGATTTTTAACTGTTTTAATAGCATTATATCTATTACTTTCAATTAAGAAACTATTAAATACTTCTTCCCAATTACGATTAAGAATATCATTATGAATTTTATTATTCTTTTCAATAATCTCATCTCTAGCTTTAATTGCAGCAGCTTTACGTTTACTAAATTCTTCATTACTTTCATTAGGTTCTTTAAATCTAGGTATAGTAGGAAGTTGTTGAGTATCTTTATTAACTAACTGAACTAATCTAGGATTAGGAATATCATAATCTTTATCAAAAGTTAAATCTTCATTATTTCTCCAACTAGTATTATTAGGAACATTGGCTGTCCAACCAAGAAAACTAAGAGCTTGTTCAAAGTAATCTTTAACAGTCATATCTTTAGATTTAGGCAAAGCTGGAAGATAACCCATATCAACATATCTCTTATTACTATTAGTAAAACAATACTTTTTCATAAGTTCATTTACTTTATTCATAAGTTCAAGTTGATACTCATTAAGACTAGTATAATTAGGATTATCATATCCTGTTCCTACTTTGTACTTATTAACAAAACTACTATATTCTGGATTAACAAGTTCTTCTTTAGGAGTAATATGCATTTGATTAATACGTGGTTCATAATTACCAACAACAGCTGAACCATCATCTTTAATCATTTGCATAGTAGTCCAAATACGAATAGGTTTAATAGTACGAGTATATGGGTCAAAATAATGATTATCTCTATACCATTGTTTATATTCAACACTATCAATACCATATTTGTCAAGAACTTCTCTTTCTTTCATATAATAATATTGAGTAGTAGTTTCTCTAGTTCTCTTTTGAAGAATATTAATTGCAGCAGTTTTATCAATATCAGTCCATTTATCTAAATCTTTAGGTTTAATAATACCATAAATAGTTCGATTAGGTCTTTCTGCAATAGTTCCATTTTCTTCAACTTGTTCACTAAATACTTCTAACCATTTATCATAATACTTTTTACCTTTAGCAAAAGCTCTATTTTTATCAAGTTCATATTGTTTCCAATTATAGGTAACATCACATTCACTTTCAATAAATTCAGCAACACGTTTTGCTTTAGCTTTATCAGTACTCTTTTCTCCTCTAGTAATTTCATTAAATACTTCAAAACCAGTTTTAAGTTGTTCTAAATCTTCTTGACTAACATCAGCAGTATTGAGAGTTCTAGTAGCATTATCAAAATATTTTTCAAGTATTTTATTAATAGCTTCTCCTACATTAATTTCTTCTTCACTTTTAGATTTATTACCAGTAAGATAATTATAAAAATCAGCACGATAAATTCTTAATTCATCTTCAGCAGAACGAATAATACCAACATAAGGCATACCATTACCTTTAGTATATTTATATTTTCTAACTGTTTCAGCTTTAATAAGAGCTGCACGTTCTTCAGGTATCTTACGTCCATCAACTACGTTAAATTCATCTTTAGCTTGAAATTCTCTAATAGCAAGATTAAGAACACTATTACCTTTATTAGCGTCTTTAAGTTCTTCAAATGCCCAATTTAAATCTTCTATATCTTTAATATCAAGAATATATCTAGTATTCTTACGAATCCATTCTTTAGCTTCTTTATATTCAGGAACTTTCATAAGTTCTTCCATACTAATAAGAAGATTACCATTAGCATCACGTTGACTTTCATATTTACTAATAATAGAAAGTTGTTCTTTAAGTTTAGAATCAAATCCTTCTTTAGCTTGCTTATCATAGAACATTTCTTTAACTTTACGAATATTAGTTTGATAAGCACGAAGTCTTTCAGCTACATTTAAATCATGACCAATCTTTTTATTACCATCTTCATCGTAAAGACTAGTAAGACTATCCATTTGAGCATATATACGTCCAAGTTCTTCATCTTGGCTTTGTGTAGTAACATTATCAGTAGCTTGGTTTAGAATATCTCGTATTCTACTATTAAGTCTTTTATATTCAGCAAATTCTTTAGGAATACCATCATCTCCTTTTTTAAGACCAAGAAGACTTCTTTCAAGATTTATAATATAAGTAGAATATTCAATAGTAACATTATTACCATCTTCATCTTGAACAGTAATTGGTTTAAGCTGATGAATAGTAGTCATATCAATAAATTTAGCTTTATTAGATAGAGCAATAAGATGTTCAACACTATTTATACCAAATTTTTGTTCAGCTTCAATAGCAGCATCTCTATATTTCTTCATCTTTTCTTCCCAAATAGGATTATTAGGTTGAATTAATCTACCGTCATCATCAATTATACTATTAAGACTAACAGATTTACCAGCTTTAGCAGCTCTAGTCTTAAGCTCTTTAAGATAATTTCTAAAGTCATTAGATTCTTTAATACCATTAAGACGACCTTCTTCAACAGTACCCATTACATCTTTAAGTATATTTTGCAACACAAAGTTACGATTAGCACGAATATCTTGTATCCAATAGTCCATAAATCCAGTATCTCCATAAGCATCAAATTCTTTCATAAGACCGCTTATATAATTAGGATTGGTAGTACGTAATTGAATCCATCTTTCAAACCAATCTTTTCTAGCAGAATGTACAGTAGTATTAGAATCAACTTGATTAACTAGTTTTTGAATCTTTCTAATATTCTCTTTAGTTTTATCATCAAGATTTGTACTATCAATATCAATTTCGCTAATAAGTTTATATTTATTCTTAAATGTATTAGCACTAAGAATAACATCTAAGAAACGATTTTGAAGTTGTTCATCTTTAAGAACTTTACCAATAACATCTTTATCGTTAATAGGCTTATCAATACCATTAATTTTAATAAAACGATTAATGTCGTTAAGAATATTATTAGCTTCAACATCTATATAATTAGCTATAACTGATAATGAAAATTCAGAATTATCAGAAAGACTACTACTATCGAGATAGTTAATTTCAGCATTATTTAGAGCATTAAGAACATTCTGGGCAGCAGGTTGTCCATGACGAACAGCTCTTGAAATAATTAAACTAGCATTTTTAGCAAATCTACCAATAGGAGTTTGGTCATCAACACTACTATATCTATCAGTATTGCTAGTAATTCTACCTATTTCATTTTCATTAATTTCAATAAATAATCCAAGTTTATTATCTTCAATATTAGGATATTTAGCTTTATATTGTTTCAAATCATTATTTAAATTAATAGCAGTAGTTCCATTAATATTAAGATAAAATCTATCATTAATAGTATATATAGTATTATTCTCAAAAGGAGTATTCATAAAAGGTTGGAAATACTCATCAGTAATATATTTATTATACAATTCAGGAACTTCTTTATAACCTTTATTTACAGCTTCATTAATATTATCTTTAATGCCATCAATAAATTTATCTCGTTTTTCTTGTTGAGTAAGACCATCATAAAGGAGAACAGCTAATGGTTTATGAATATTATTATTAGCTATAATACTAGGCTCAATACTATTATAAGTTTCAAATGATTCAAGTCTATCAATAGGATAATAAGCTAAAGTTCCATCATAAGTTCCTTTAATATATAAATTTCTATTAATTCTAATAACATTAACAGCATCTCCATTTCTTATTATTCCTACATTATCAAGATTTTCTTGACCATTAAAAGTAATAATACCACTTCTTTTTAGACTATAATTAATTTTATTATTAGTAAGTCTTTTAAATGTATAACTAGGACAATTAAAACTATTATAATTCTTACGAATAAAACCAATTATATCTTCAACATTATCTTTATCAATAAAACCATAGTTATTAATGCCTTTCATAGCTATATCTCCAATAGCTATTCCATCCTCACTCAATCCTCTAAGGGGAGTATTACTTATAAGTCTACTAATATTTCTAGTTCTAAATTTATGACCTTCAACAATAAAAGCATATTTAACTAAATCAAGAGCTGTAAGTTTAATAAGAGGATTGGGATGATTCCAAGCTCTATCAAACAATCTATGAGCTTCATCATTAGTAATATCACCTTGTATGTAATTAATATATTGAATATTTACATTACGACGATTATTTCTTTCATCATTAGCAACTATTTCAATATGTTCAAATATACTACCGTCTTGACTAAAATTACGTTTAATCCAATCAACTTTCTGAGCAGGAGTAAGTCTAGCAAATACATCAATTTCAGTTTGTGTAGGCTCAAATATATTTTTAACTACAACATCATCTGTTTTAATATTAACTAATGTACCACTAACTCTACCAACTTCTAAAGCTCTAGATTGTCCAGTGCCATATTCTTTAATATATTTAGGATGAACAAAATCTCCATTAACAATAGTAACAGGTAAATTAAGATAAGAACTACCATTATTACCTACTTCTAGTTTATTAATAAGATAATCTTTATAGTCATTATATAACTTTTCAGTCATTATTCCACCTTTAGTCCATTCTGCTATTCTATATACATAATCAATAAATATAGGATTAGCAGTTTCAAATACTTGTTGAGTAGCTTTAACATTAAGAGCAGTACTCATTTGTAGAAAAGCAGCTAAACTAGGATAATTACTTCTAGATATATCTGATTTAATAAACGCATCTATACCACCAATAATATCAGGAAATACACTCTTTAATAGCAAGGTTTGACCCCCCGTAGAGGATGGAGCATAAATATTACTATTCTCAATAACAGTTCTAGCATCTCTAAATACTTTATCACTAGCATAAAAACTTTGTTTAGCACCATATTTATCAGCACTAAGAATATTAAGATTATTACTTATATCCTGTCCGATTGAGTTTAATCGATTAAATTGTGCTAGAACATAAAGGTCGAATAAAGCCTGCTGAACGCCATTCATTTCCCCTCTAAGACGAGATTTATATGCGTCTGATGAAAATATAAGGTTGGGTGATGAAAATGCCTCAGAAACGCTTAAATTGAATAATTTCTTGAAAGTTTCACCATAACTTTCATTAATAATATCAATTAGCTTTTTACGTCCAGCAAAATTAACTTTTTCACCAAAACCAAGATTATGAGCAACTTCTCTAATAGCTTCAGTAAGAGGATTTTTAGTACCTTCTGCAAGAACACTATTAGTTTCTTTCCATTTACGAACTAGTATATCAATAGCAGGTTGCCACATAAATCCAATAGCAGTATCATAATTACTTCCAAAGTCAACAATGGTTTTAAAAGCATTAAACGTATAAGTATTTTCATTATGTATAGCTCCCTCTTTCATAACATCAAGAATATGAGCAGTAGTCTGAGAACTATAAGGATTAATCAAATAGCCATCAACATTCTTATCATCTCCAGACCAACCAAAATTCTTATGAGTAATACGAATATGTTTACTACCAATAGTTTCAACATTTTCTTTACCATATCTATTAACAGCTTCTTGCTCACTAATTACATCAGTAGTATACATAACTTTAATACCTTCACTATGATTAGCCTTAGTAACATTACCAATACTCATAAAAGTATCTCGATTAACACTGATACCTTTAAGTTTAATACCAGATGTAGCAGCATCAAACCAATCAAGTTGAGTAAAGAAATCACTAGGAGCAACAGTTGTTTTATTAGCACCAACTATTTCTGCATAAGTTTCATTAGCTTCTTTAACATTTTCAAAGTTAGAAGTAGTAGTATTTTCTTCAAATGCAGCAGGGTTATTAAGTATATCAATAAATGATTGAATAATAGCATTAGTTCTAGCAGCTTGACTACTTGTATCCTCCACGGGGAGTTTTAAGTATGATTCGTAAGACTTAAGTCCACCGTCATTAGCAATTTTTTCAACAACTTTAAGGTTACCACTATAACCTTCAAGAGTAGCATTAATAGCATCTTCGCTATTTTTTAAAGAAGCTCTAATATTACCTTGTTTATTATAAGTTTTACCAAGAATCTTACGACTAGCTTTATCTACATTATCTTTAACATAATTAATATATCCTACTTCATCTTTAGTATATCTAGTATGAGTAATTTCAGTTGGAATACCTTTAACAAGATTAAATGTTTTAGACATACCATAAACACTATCTACGTCAAAGTCAGAACCAGTTTGAGTAACCCATTCATCAGGAACAACAACAGTACTACCATAAGCATCTGGAAGAAACTCTTTAACATACATAATACATATAGATTGTTTACCTTCAGTAGGAATACGATAACCAATCATAGTACGTAAATTATCAGGAACATTATTAATATCTATTCCTTTAAGTTTATTACTCCATCTAGGAAGTTTAATTTCAGTATAATAAACAGGAGTACCATTAACTTCTCCAATTTTCTTATATTGAAGTTTACTATCTGTTTGAGTTTGTTTATCAACTTTAAATCCAAAATCAGATAGCTGAGCAGCATGCCAACCACTAATAAGTTGTCTAGTAATATTAGTATTAAAATAACTATTAGCAATACTTTCAAGTTTACTACTAATGTTAGATAAGAATAAAGGAAGATTGTTAAATCCAGCACTATCTAAATCAAAAAATTCAAGAAGAGCTTTTTCAACTCCTTGTTGTTGAGCATTTTCTTTAAATCTATCAAAAAATACAAAACGATTAAGATTTCTAATAGTGCCATTAGAATTTAAATCAATATGACCATTATCATCCAATCCAATACCAAGTTCAGCACAAGTTTTTTCAAAACTATTTCTAATATTAGCTACATAATTATTAAATACTTTATTTTTAAGGTCATTAAGTTCAGGTTTATTAGGAAGATTATCAAGCATTTTTTTCATAATCTGAATAGCAGCTTTATTACTAGCATCAACCATATGCTGAGGAACTTCTTGTTGACGATAAAGATAATTATAACTAAACAATTCAGAATTATCAAATACATTATCATCAAATTCTTTAAGAGCTTTATCAGTTAGAACCCCATCGTTATTCCAAAGTGTCATTCTGTTATGTTGTGCAACTTTAACAGTTTCAACAGTATTAAGCTGATGAATACCTCTATTAGTCATTATATTATAAACTTTTTCAAGTTCTGTTCCTTTAATAAGTTTAGGAATAAGAACAAACTCAGCATTCTTTACTTGTCTAGGAACTTCAATACCAACAGTAGTATCATAATATAAATCATAATAGAAATTCTTTTGAATTTGAACTTTATTAGCAAATTTAGTCCAATCAATTTTATCTATTGGAGTATCATCTGTAAGACTTTGAATAAGTCCAGCATATTTATCTAATTCACCAGCGGCAGTAATACGACGAATCCATTCTTCAAGAGTAATATAAGATTGAGCATCATTAGCATTAACTCCACCTTTAAATGGTTCTAGTATTCGTTCTCTATCTTTTTTATCAAGTCCAGCTTTTTTAAGTTGATTATCAAGTCTATCAATAACAACTTTATCAGAAGCTTTAAAAGTATTATAAATAGTAACACCCCTAAATTTATCTTGAAGAACTACTTTTTTACGTTTAGTAACTCCATTAACAGTATAAGGAACAGTAACAGCATTACCTTTGATAGTTATATCATATAAATCAGTAGCTATATCTAAATCATTTTTAGTAAAATCAGTATTACCAAAAGGATTACCACTAGCTTGTACTTCTTTAATACGTTTTAGAATAGCTTGACCATTCTTATAAAAACTTTGGTCACCACCATACATATCGTACATACTATCTCTAACAAGATAATCATTAACTAGAAATTCAGCTAAAGATTCATTATTAATTCTATCATCAATAAATGTACCATATTTATTTTTAAGTTCTTTATAACCATTAGTTATATATTCATTTAACCAATCAGCAACAGCATCTTCAAGAGCAATACGTTGTTCTGCATTAAGAACTACTTGATTATTAACATAGCTAAGTCCACGTGTAGACCCTCCGTAGAGGATGTCAATAGTCTTACCATACCCAATTAGTTCATTAAATGCTCCATTACTATTAGGAGTAATTTTACTAACTAAACGTTTAAAACTAAATACTCTACCAGCTAAAACTTTGTGTCCATCTTTAGTAGTAAATACATTACCTTTTCCATCTTTATGGTATTGATTATAAAAATGTTCAGGTTTATTATTATAAGTATCACTAAATTCAAAATCTCCATTAGTTAAAATAGGATTACCATTAGCATTAGTTTTAAACATTACATTAACAGCTTGAGCCATATTAGTAAGTTCTTGAATAGCTATATTATAATACTGTTTAAATAACGGATGTTCTCTATTTATAATTTTAGTTCCATCTTCTAGTTGACTACGTAATCCAGCAAGACTATATCTAGGAGCAGTAATAGTAAAGTTTTTAGGAGCATCACTAGGTATAGGAAGTAAATAATTAGCAGTAGGAGTTTCAGAATTATTAATATCAGTCATAAATAATCCCATAGCAGTAATTAAATAATCACCATCACTCATACTACGATATAAGTCATTATTGTTATTATCTAATTCGCTAATACCATTAAGAAGAGAAGTTTTAAACATACTACGAGCATATTCAGTAAGTTTAGGAGTTCCATTTCCAACTCTTCTAAATAATCCATAATTAATTATATTACCATTACTATCCCTATGTTCAAGAAGTAAATTACTATAATCATATTGATGACTAGCAAACTTTTGTTTAGCATAAGCTTCAGCCATAGCATTTTGTTCTTCAACAGTAGATTTATCATCATTAATAATTTTAGCAATATTAGTAATAAAACTTCTATTAATAACATCAGAACTTAAATTACCTTCAGGATTACGAGAATTAAGTTCAACAGGAATATAAATAATATCTTTAAAGACATCAGCCATTTGATATATAATAGAAGTATCACCTCTATTAATAAAACTATCAGGCATTTTAGTTCTTTTATCCTTTTTAAGCGCTTCTACATATTTATTATAATTTTCAACTGTACGATTAATAACATTAGCAAAGTTAATAAGATTATTAGCCATAGCAACACGACCAATCTTAGCAATAGCTAAATTAAAACTAGCTTGATTAATATCTGGAAATATTTCTTTAAAAGCATCATATAAATAAAGATTAGCATGAGGAGTATTTTTATATCTATCATATATACGAAACTTTTCACGAGCAGTAGGAACACGATTAGTAATAATATTATTTTTAACATTATTATAAAAAGTATTCTGTAAAATAGTACGAGAATCAGTATTAGGATTAGTTACACGAGCACGAACATAACTATTACCATTAGAATCAGTTTGAATATAAGTTTCAATTTTAGATATAATAGGTTTATTAAACACCATCATATACTTATTAGCAAATACTTTATTTTTACTAAGTAAATCGTGTAATTGAATTAAACATTCACAATTTGGAATAGTTTCAGATATACGTTTAAGACTAGCTATAAAATTATCTACATTACTAGTATCAGCACTAGCATATAATATTTTAGATAAATAATTAGCATCAGAAAAAGTAACAACTCCTAATTCATTATTAGTATCAAAAGGATAACTTCCATTATCAAGTTGAGAAGCAGCAGTAAGTTTAGGTAAACTTGCAAGATGATATTTAATAATTTCTTCTACGTGTTTATTAAAATCTTTAACTTCACCAATACTTAAATTCCAAAGTTGAGTCATTAAATCAATACCATCATCTATACTATTTTCATCACCTTCAGTAGAAGTTTCATCAAGGTATCCACCTAATTCTTCATAATCAGTAGTTTGATATAATTCATCTCGTTTAATAAGTTTAGCTACATTTTTATTATTAAAAAGAGCTTCATTAAATTCAGTATTAGTTAAAGAACGAAGTAATGCTCCATAATTAAAATCTTGAGCATTACCATATTTACGAAGAAATGCTCCAAGACCATTAATTTTAATAGCAGGATTTGGATTATTAATAAAACTATTAAGTTCGTTATTTCTAGCTTCATCACTTCCGGCTAATTTCTTAGCACGTTTAAGTCCAGCATTAATAACAGTTTCATTAGTACGTTTTTTAATTTCATTAAAATTTAATGGAGCACCATTATATAGAAAATTAAAACTAAGTTTATTCATAATATCAGCCATATAAGTAATAGCTGTATCTCTAGCTTTAATTGTACTAAACAAACCACGTTCTTCTTTTTCAGCAACAGAAGCTATATCATCCATATTACGGAGTTTAATAGCTCTAGCTTCAAGAAGAGCATTATAAGCTTGTCTTCCAGAAGTTTTAACATTAATACCTTTATCAGCTACAATCTTTTTAAAAATTGGGTCTTCAACCATAGCTATAAGACTATAATAATCAGCATTATTAGAACCATGTTCTTTAATAATAACATTATGAAGATTATTATATCCTACAAGTTTAATATTTCCACAACTCATAAGTTTATATTTAAGTTTAAATTCATTAATAGTAATACCTCTATGACTAATGTAAAGTAAAATTTAATTACATCGTCATAGAGGTGGTTTTCTTTCGTTTTAAGCGACTTTTATATTTGCTCGATTAATTCTACATACAGCTAAAACTGATGCGTCCTGTGTCAAGCAAAGTGGCAAATTCGGACTGTTGTGCTATTGGCAAACGGCTAGTCAATTCAGCCATATTCAGCACTATATTATCATCAACACTACTAAACATATTAAGTCCATCATTAAGATTATCATTATTATAATTATAATCTTGACTATTATCTTCATTAGGATTTTCAGTTTGTTCTATACTAGCAGTTTCTTCTTCAAACTGAAAAGTTCCTTGAATAGCCTCTTGATTACTTTCTTTAGGCATTTTTTTAATAGCTTTATAAGCATCTCTAGCAGCAGCTAATAAACTATCTTCATTAATCTTAATACCTAACATATCAGCAATAACTTCAAGAAGTCTACTAAATAAAGTCTTACGTTTATTAACTTTTCTATTATCATATTTAATTTCATTAAGTGCAGTCATAAGAGCATTACTAGTAATACTTTCAACTAGAAATTCTTCAAGAGCTTCACTTGTATTAAAGTTCTCAAACAGATAAGGTTTAAGTCTTTCTTTAGTAGCATCATCTTGAGTATTAAGCCAAGCTTTAAATTTATCATATATAGGTTTAACTAAAGCAAGAGCTTGTTCAGTGTTATATTTAGTATAAAGTTGTCTATGTAAACTTTCATGAAGTATAATATTAACAACTCGATAAACTCTTTGACCAGCAATAGCAGAACTATTAAGTTCAATAGTATCTGTATCACGATGATAAACAGCATTAACTTGATTACCATTATTATCAGTAATACTATCTACAACTTGAATATTTTTAGGTAAAATACCAATCTTTTGAAGAGAATCAATATAATCAAGAGCAGTTTGGTCATTAGCAAAATACTTTTTAAGTCCACGAGTTAAATTCTTAGCAGTTATAGCAGATTCAAAAGCATTAAAATTAATAGCATTAAGAGTATCATCTAACATGAACTCTGATAGCTGTTCAGGTATTGCTCCATCCTCCACGGGGGGTCTACTCTCAAGCTCATAAGTAATATCAAGTTTAGAATGAATATCTATTTGCCAATTACCAGCAGTTTCATTAGTATTAGTATTAGCTAATTTAGTTCTAACTAAACCATTACTAATAATAAAATCTTGATAACTATTATAACTATAAGTTTTACCATCAATATTTATAATAGTTTTACCATTTTCACGATAAATATATTTATTAGTTTTATCATTAGTTTTTGTACTATCATTAATAAAATCTTTACTAATAGCAAATTGAGCATAGTTAAACATTTCATCAATAACAGGATGAAGAGCATTATCTAATTCATCAATAGTACTAGCATTAATACCATAACTTTTACCTATTTTAAAAGCACTATTAACAACATAAGGAGAATTAATAATAATATTACGTTTATAATTACCAGCATCAGAATTAATAGTAAAAGCATAATCTTTACCATTAAAATGTGCACCTTTAACATAAAAGCCTATATTAGTAGGATTAATACTAATTTGAAGTCCAGTATTTCTATCACCATTAATAAGTTTATTATTTCCAAATATATCTCCAAGACTTTGTTTAAGTTCGCCAAAACTTATTTTTCCACTAATATAATCTCTACAAAGATTATTAACTTCATTTTTAATAGAATTAATAATACGTTGAGCATCACCTTTAAGTAGATTACTATTTAATGGAACTTGTTTACAAAAAGCATATAGAGAAGTACCATCACTACTTGGAATACTAATAACAGGCATACCATTAGTAGTAAGATTTTCAATAATAGTAGGTTTACTTTCTCCATTAAGATATAGTTGACCTTGTACAACTACACCAAGTTTGTTAATATTTTCATCATAACCAACTACTGTTTCTTGTACATCATTCCATTCGCCATTAGCATCATCAATAGTATTAAGAACTCCATATTTAACATTAACAGCTTTAATCTTACCTTTAAAATCACCTTTAACTATTGTAATAGCTTGGTCATAACTATTAAGAAGATTATTAAACCAACGATTAATACTAGCTTCATGACTATTTTCATAAGGTTGATTAAATATATATTTAGTAAGATTAACAAGATGTCCAGCTAAATCAAAACTTGCAACAGGAGTAGTAAAATCTCTAACTATATCAGGATATTTAGTTTCAAATTCTTTAAATAGATTAACAAGTTCTTCTTGTGTAACTTCTTCTTTAACAGCAAGTTCATATAAATGACCAATAAATTCTTCGTCAAATCTATCACCATCAAGAATACTAATTAAAGCGTCTTTAAGTGGAGAAACAACTTGACCATTTTCAGCATGAATATTATATTTCCAACCTTGATTAACCATATCATAATTACCAAACTTATCAATGTTTGGAACTCCTATATATCCAATAATTGTATCATTAGCAAATATATTAATACGTCTAAGCTTACTATCATATTCAATTTCTAGATAATCACCTTGCTTAATACTAGTAAATGCTTTAACATTTTCATTCTCTACTATATACTTAAGATTAACATTATTAGTATGTTCAACTTGAAGTCTTTCAAGACGTTCTTTAGCAATACCATCTACATATTGAACAAATTGTCTAGCATTAAGTTTTTTAATAGTTGATTCATCAGTAGCACGATATTTACCTTGATTATTAGTGCTGGCGTAAAGATAGTTTTTTATTTGATTAAACAAGTAATTTTTAATAATTTTATTACCTGTAACACTATCTATATATTCAACTAATTGACCAATACTAAGATAGACTTTACCATTAACAATTTTACCTCTAGTATTACCTTCACTATCAACACTATTAGCAAAATCATCCATAATAGCTTCTATATTGCGTTCATTACCTGTAATAGTAGCATAAGTAGCATTAAGTAATAAACGTCTAGTACTATCATCTTGAACAGAACTATATAAACTACCACCTGTAAGACCATCAATAATATTATTAACTATATCAGCAGCTTCTGTTTGTTCAAATCCAGCTTGACTAAGTTTATCAATAAAAGATTGTCTTGCATTAAGTAAATCACTACTAGTAGACTCATGTCCTAAAGAATCTTCTAAGTCAGCAATACTTTCATAAACTAAATCAGTACCTATTTGACCACGTTCAAAATCATCATCTGGAAGAGTATTATTAACTTCAGGTTTAGGAGTACTAATAGGCTCTTGAGAAACTGGTTGTTCAGTTTGAGATTGAGGTTGTTCAGTATTAGTAGGCTCACTAGGAACCGCTTCGCTTCGCTCCGCTATACTCCCCGTGGAGGATGGAGATGAATTAGTATCATCTATATCAGTTTCATTAACTTCATTAACATCAGGATTAACAGGAGCAACTTCTTCCTCTTTAGGAGCATTATTAACATCGTTTTCAATTTCTGCAATTTCAGCTAATTGTTCTAATGTAGTTTTAAGATGTTCATTACCTTTAGAACTTAAATCAAGTGCAGCATAAGCATCTCGAATAGTTTTATCTATATTAGGTTTATTACCATTATTAGCATCTTTAATAACAGAATTGACATATTCTTTACCATATTGTTTATAAGCATTACGTAAATCGTCCATAGCTTTATTAACAATCTTTTTACGACTATTATCAAAGAAGTTATTAAGATAAGTTATACGAGATTTAATATTATCATCAGATAAATTAAGTTGATTTTTATTAACCTCAACATTAATCTCAGCATTAACAACTTCTGCTAAATCTTTAAATACTTCATTATATTGTTTTTGAAGTTGAATAGCTGATTGAATATCATTTTTATTTTCAATATCAATAGGAATATAAAGTTTATTAATAGCATCTAGACGTTCATTTAATTGAGCAATACGTTCTTGTTTAACTGAATCATTAATTGCAGCATTATCTTGAATAGTTTTAATATCTCTTTGAATACTATCAAGAATATGTTGATATATACCATTTTTAGCAGAAGTAATATCAACATCTTCAATATGATTATTTGTAATATCTTGATTTAAAACATTATTAGCCCAATTAAGAAGATTATTATAATTTTCTTGACGATTACGAGCATGAACCATTTGAGTAGCTATAATACGACCAACTTCAAATCCGCCACCAAGTCTATTAACTTTATTTAAAGTAGTATTATATTCATTTTTAAGATTATTAATTTCAGTTTTAAACCTATTAATAAGTTCAATACTATCTTGTTGTTGTAATCCAAGTTTATTAGTAATACTATCATTAAATTCTTTACTATTAATAGAACTTTCAAGAAGTCCTAAATTACCAGCGTTCATAGAATTAATAATAATATTATCCATATATTCTTTTTCAGCTATACTACGAAGTTCTTCTTCAGTACCAGTAATAATATCTGGATTAACTTGTTTACCGTTTTCATCAGTAATAGTTATAAATGGATTTTTACCATTAGCTATATTATTAAGTCTTTCTTGATATGCTTGAAAAGTAGCAGTACGACCAAGAATTTCATTTTCTCTTTGTTTTTCAGCAGAAGTCCAATCTTTATCAAGACGTTTATTAATAAACTCTCCAGCTTTATTCATAACACTACTAAAAGTAATACCACCAAGAGCACCCCAAAATGCTTGCTCCCATAACATTGGGTCTTGAAGATAATCTTTAATAGTTTGTTGAGGAATATCTTTATCAAATACTTTTTTACCATTATATAAACCATCTTGACTAGCTATATAATTAATAGCTTCTTCAATTCCTTCTGTCCATTCAGCTCTAACACCATGAAGAATATCATCGCCTACATCTTTCAAAGTACTAGTAATAGCTTGTTTAGTAGTTTTATTACTTAAAGCATTAGTAATTGCAGCGGCATCATCAATATTACTATTAAATGCAGTATTTAAATTTCTAAGTCTAGAACTAGTTGTATTACCACTTAAAGCATTTTTCCATAAGTTCTTTAAACTATAAACTTGCCATACATCAAAAAGAACATTAGCCCAATCTTCAGCAAAAGTAATATCAGCACTATTTTTAGCAATATCTTTAGCTACTTCTTCATCAGACATATCTTTATATTTAGGATTATTATTATAAAACTCTTCTCTTTGTTTATCATTCATATTAGCAAGTTGAGTTTTAGAATAATCTTCAATATCATTATAAGTTTGTCTAGCTTCTTGATAATTTTCAAGATAACGAGAAGGAACTCCAATAGCAGTAGCTTCTGCTATTCTACTAGTAATTGCTCTACTCTTTTGCGTCATATTAATAGCATTAGCCATTTTATTAGCTAATTTATTAAACTTTATACCTTTACCTAATAAAGAAACACCTTTAGCAAGACCTGTACTAGGAACCATAAGAGTTAAAGAACTAGCTATACTAGGAGCATTGCTAGCCCACCAAGCAAAATCTCCAATATCAAAAGCAGCATTAGGATTTTCTCTATATATAGCTAAACGCTCATTAATAGATTCTTTTAAAGATTCAAGTTCAGAACTTATTTCAGATTGATAATCATTAGGACTATCACTAATCATATTATAGAAAGCATCAGCTAAATCAGCAAAACCTATTGCAGTACCAACAGTAATTTCATTACCAATCTGTCCAATCATTCTTAATCCTTGTTCCCAATTATTTTGATTAACAGCACGTTCTTTATCAAGTTTTTCTGGGTCATCAACAGGATTAACATAAACATCATAAGGAGCATATTTATCTATATCATATTGATTAAGATTATATGATTGCCCAGCAATACGACTAAATAAATGACCACGACCCCGGTCACTAATAGAAGTGCCGGGGTTGTAATCAACTAAAGTAGGAGGCTGTATAGCCCCCTTTTTAGTTTTAGGATTATATTTAGGATTAGGTGTTTGATTACCACCTTGTAGAAACTTTAATACATCCATATTAATATAGATTATTAGTTAATTCATCATAGTAATATTGAATAACATAAGGGTCTGAACTGCCACTAAGTTGGGCAAGTTTAGTAGCAACATTTTGTTGAATAGCTTTAACAGCATTTTCATCTACTGCCATACCAGCTTTAACAGCAGTTACAGTTTGTTCCCATTGAGATAAATTATCTACAATATCAACAGCATTTTCTTTACTTACTAAACCAATAGTTTGATTATTAGTAGAATTAATTAAATTAAAACCTCCACCATTAGGTACTAATTTAAATTTATCAATTCCAGTAAATGCAGCATTATTAGTAAGAGAAATAGGTCTATTAGCATTATAATAATTTTCTACTTTACCAGCAGCTTTCCAACTAGTATCTTGATTCCAAGATTGAATAATAGAACTATCAATAGCCCCACTACCTACAAGTAAAGTAATAGGTTCTCTTTTAAGTTTACCTTCTGTATCGTAATAACCAGCAATATTAATTTGAACTCCAACATCACCAGTTTTTGGGTCACGAACAATAGTAGGAGTAATTTCATTTTCTTTAGCACTTCTAAGATAAGCTGTATAAGCTTTTCTATCTTCAGAAGTCATAGGTTCAAATATTCCATTTTCACTAGTAATATAAGCTTCTCCTTGAGTTAAATCAATACCACTACGAATAGCCATCATAGCTTGTTCTTCTTTATTCTTTTTATAAGCTGAAAGTTTACTAGCTTCTTCAGGATTAGCGTTCATCATAAAATTAATTTCAGCTAATTCAGGAGTTAAAGCGCTAATACCAATAGTAGAAGAAGTTATTTGACCACCATCAAGAACAGCATCATTTTTAGATTTAAGAGAATCAACATAATCAATTAAACCAATATAAGGTTCTTTATTACCTGTTGGTAATCCAGCATGATGTTCTTCACCATTAGAGTCAACTCGAACAAATTTATCACCGTAACCAAAAAATCTAGTCTTAGCAGAATTAAGAAAAGCATTTAAAGGATTTCTAGTATCTTCAGCTTCTTTAACAGCTTTACCAAAACTATAAATAGATTTATGATAATCTTTAGGTAATTCAGCATATCTATAACCATTACCATCAGAACCAAATCTTATTCCAAGACTAGTTGCTTTTTTCTCTCCGCCAAGAGCATTAATAAATGAATTATAAACATCATCATTATTAAAGTATTGTCTAATAGCAGAACTATCTCCAAATATTTGATTAACATATTTGCTATATCTATCTGAATATTTATTACTAGGTAAATCACTTAAACTAATAATAGAATTATATGTATCAAATCCATCAATACTATCTTGAGATTTACCAACTTTAAGACTATTAATATATTCTTGATTATCAATAATATCATTAAGATAACTTAAAGCATAGGCTCTATCAGATGGATTAGTAATATTAGTCATAATACTAGTTCTAATATCATCTGGATTAGCAGTGCTTAAATTAATATTAATATCAGGATTATATTTATTAAGTAATCCGGCTATTGATTGTCTATTGCTAGTAATTTCAGCTTGAGCTTGAGCAGGCATAAAATTATCAATACGAACAGGAGTACCTTTATAAGTTAAATTATCAATAGCTTGTTTTCTTTGAGCACTACTTCCAGAACCAACTTGTTTAGATAAAGCTAATTGAGCTTTCCATGCTTCACCATAAGTAGTATTACTATCTTGATTATAAAAAGTTGCAGCATTATAGAAAGGGTCAATACGTTTAGCAAGATACTGTTCAGGAGTAAGTAGAATACCATTTTTATCTGTTATATCAGGATTACTACCATTTTGGTCATATTTCCATTTAGCAATCTTATAATCTTGTTCAAGACTAGCTTTAGCACCAGGAGTGTTTTCAATAACAGCTTTAACAGCTTCAGCAAGTTTAGCTTTACTTAATCTTTGCCAATCACCTTTAGTATGAGAATAAATCTCTCCTGTAACAGATTTAGTAATATCATCAGTAACTTTACCGTTAGCATCAAGCCATCTTGTTTGACTACCACCGCCTTGTTCTTTAGCAGCCCATTGAAGTGCTTGATTAAGTATCTGATTCATAGGAATTTCAGAAACTTCTTTATCAATAGGAGTCCATTTACTTCCACCAATAACATTACCATTCTTATCAGTTATATCTTGATAATTATATTTATTAATAGCACGATAATAATTCTTATAATCTTCAGATAAATCAGTACGTTTATCAAGATTATCCATATAAGCTTTATAATCTTGTTGAGCGCGTAAACGACCAATCATTCCAGGACTTGAAGTTATATCTCCATAAGTTCCAACTATATCATCAAGACTAGAATACGCATTACCATACTGCATATTTTCAGTAAGAGCATTACGAACTTTATTAAGTTGTTCTTGACGCCAAGCATCTTCAGCTTCATTTAAATCTAATTGAGCAAGTTGAGCATCAATTTGAGATTTAGTTTGAATAGCTTGTTGATGACCTTGTTCAAGAGTATTATAAGTTCTAGCTAAGACATTTAAGTCAATAGGATTAACTTGTTGTCTAAAAGTAGGAGTATAAAAGTTTATCGGCATGATTGTTTTCCTCCAAGTTTTCTACGTTTACGAATAATAAATTCATCATAATCAACTCCAGCATCCCGCATAATTCTATCATCTACATTAGGAGCAGATGCTCTCATAGCACCAATAGTATTATTTAAAGCTTTACGATTTTCATATCTACTAATCATATCTTGAATACCAGCATTAATTCCACTAAATAAATTATTAATATTAGTTACTTTAGCTTCTCTAATACCATTATCAAATGCTGCTTTTCTATCTATATATTGATTGTATTGTTGAGCATTAAATTGACGAACACTTTGCTGATTACGTCTATCTTGATTAATAAGATTAGTTTCTATATTTTCTTTATTACCATAAAGTTCATTAGCAGCTTGACCAGCAGCATTACGAACTCGTTGCTTACGAGCTAAACTTACACGACTACTAGCTGTATTAGAATCAATATCACGATAAGCTTCAAATTTATCTTCTCTAATTCTATCAAGTTGAGGATTAATATTGTATTTAGTTTTAAGTTTATTAGCGCTAATAAGAGTAGGTTGACCCGGACCTCTCATTTTATTAATAGCTCTTTTACTAGCAAAATAACTAGCTAAACTGCCAGCAACATTACTACCTAAACCAATCCAATCAGCAGTAGTAAGATTTTTAAATCTACCTTGTCCTTTACCATCGGAAGATGTAGTTCCTTTAGCAGGTGTACTAGTAGAAACAGGTAAAGTAGTAGGAATACTAGCTTCTACTTTTGGTAGATTACGATTATAAACAGCAGTAGGAGGTGTTTTAGTAGGAATAGATTGAGTTGATTGACTTGACTTACTTCGTCCTCCACGGGGAGTCCTTCCGCTAGATTTAGTTTCAGATAAACTTGGAATATTAGTATTATTTGTACTAATACCTTTATTATTTCCATGACTCCAACCAGCTCTAACTAAACCACTAGTAATTCCAGCACCATCTTCAAATAAAGGAAGTCTACGTTCTGCATAATATTGAGGACGACGATTTCCATTATCAATATTAGATTTATTAGTATTATTATTTGTAGTATTATTTTTAGACCATCTACCATTCCTAAAAGTATAATCACTTCCAATAATAGTTTCTCCTCTAGCAGATTTATTAATAGGATAAGCAGAAGTTCTATTAATAGTTCTATTAGTTATAGGAACATAAGCTCCAATTTGTTCATCATATTCCCAAGTTCTTCCATGACGATTAATCCGTTTTCCACCAACAGCAAATTTATCGCGTAGACCCCCCGTAGAGGATGGAGAATGAATTAATCCATTCTTAACATTACCACTAATACTTACAATCATATCTTTACCTCCAAATTTTCTAGATTTACGACTATAACCTTTACTATATTGTCCTACATGTTGTCGAGTATTAAATATATGTTTAAATTCTTCTGAATTAACATCTTTAATATCAACTACATCAAGACCTTGTTTACCAACATCACCTGTAAAAATAAAATGTTGATAAGGATTACCTTTATTTCTACTCGTTTTACGAAGCATTTCACTTTCTAAAGTATTATTTGCTATTCTATAAGTTTCTGGATAATAAATAAAATCTCCTTGTTTAATACCACTATTTCTAGGAGATTCCATTATAGGAGTTACTCTAGTATTATCACTTTTAGCTACATGTTTTTCTTTACCATATTTAGCTTTAGTACCATCATCGTTAATCCCATTTCTATCTTTAAAATCTTCTTGAGCTTTAAATACTTTATTAGGATTAGCTCCACCCATAATTAATTTAGCAGGACTAACACCATTAAGTATAGGCTGTGCAGAATAAACTTTAAGTTCATTTCCATTAGTTTCAACTACTTCACCACCTTCTACTTCAATACCAGTTTTATCACTAGGACCAATATCAATACCACCTTGACTATGTTTTCTTCCATTCATATAAAAGAAATTATTACCAAGAGGTTGAGCAATACCACCAGCAACTACATTTGGTATTTTACCACCAACAGCATATTGTTTTTGAGGAAGATTTCTTCCATTACTTCTAGGAGTTTGAATAATATTAAATGGAAATGTTGGTCCAAGTTCATCATCACTAGGAAGAGATTCTTTATTAAAATCTTTAACATAATTAATAAGTCTACCAGCAGTATTATTCATTAATTTTTCTCTATTATCTTTAGACACCAAATTGTTTATACCATTATAGAGAAATTCATTACCAAGTCTTATTAAACCAGTAGATTTAGCAACTTTATCATAAGCTCCACCAAGTGGAGGAATACCATTTTGAATAAATCTTCCATTACGAGTAACATTACCTCTAAATGTATTAGGTAAATTACTTATATGAATAACTTTATCTTTTCTAGGCATTTTATATAATATAATGAGAAATTGTAATTTGATTGATTTTAAGGCTCTCTGCTGAACGATAGTTTTCAGTCGATTAATAGTTCATACCTATATATAATAATTCAACAGAGAGCAAAAGACTAGCGTCTACTACCGCCACAGCGATATACATTTAGCCTATCTCGATATACTGATTGAGGCATAACAGATGGCTGAACATTACCATTAGTAATCCATTCAGGACGTTCAAGACCAGTTTTAGGAGCACTATAACTAGCTTGGTCAGCTTGTTTAACTTGAATTGGTTGTTGTCCTTTACTTCCAAACATACCACCAATTAAACTTCCAGCAGCACCAATAGCAGCACCAATCCATGCTTTTCTACGTCCACCACATTTATATTTATTAATAAAACTAGAACGTTGATACATAGTCATTGGATTAATCATTTTATCAGAAGTAATATTAAGTTGCTGTTGACCAGCTTGAAGTTGTTTACGCTGTTCAGCTTCTTGAGCAATACGTTTATTTTCATTAATTTGTTGATTAGCAGAAATACCTTGACCTATTGCAGTACCTAATTCACCAAGTCCTTGAACTCCTGTAATAGAACTAGCAAGACTACCTAAACCGGGAAGAGCATCAGCAAATTCAGTACCGAAACCAGCTTTACGTCGAACTCTACCGCCACATTTAAGAGTAAGCTTATCATTATATTGACCAACATAATCTTGATTAGCATAAGCACTAGTTAAAGCTTGAGCATTTTGTAAAGCATCTTTATGGTCTTGTGCAGCTTGAGCTTCAGCTTGGGCTTTTTCTTGAGCTTTCTTTTGTTTATTACCTTTAATTATACCACCAGCAATACTAGCAGCTGCACCAATAATAGCACCAATAAAAGCTTTTTGTCTTTGTCTATCTCTATACTGTATCATAATTTTCTAAATTGAGTTTGAGCACATTCAAGACTTTCAAATTCAATGCGCTTATTATCTGAATTATTAAATATGAAACGAACTACAAAATAATTACCATATACTCTACGAAGTTTATCACTTACTGTATTAGGATGTTCTTTAATTGCATTACGGAAATAATTAAAGTTATATTGAGTAAGTTCATACCAAGGTTTTTTATACTTATTAAATTCATTAAGTTTATCAATATTAATATCTATATCATCAGTATCATTATCTTCATTAAATATACGAAGTATATCTCCAGCATAAGGATGTTCTCTTAAATCAACAGGATTATTAATATTATCACTATAAATAGGAATATATATCTTACGTACTTTATATTTAATAAATTCAAGAAACTTAATAAGTTCATAAGATTCATTAACTATAATATCAATATAACTATTATGAACTAATATAGGTGCATCACCTACTTCTTGCTTAGATACTAAATATAGACTTCTACTATCATCACCCATATGAGTATTAAATCTACCATAATTATATTCATTAGTAAATACATGAAGAGGGCAATTAAGTCTATCATTGTTATGTTCAGTTTGAAAGTAACATTTAGTTTTAGTAGACCAAGCATTATTAAAATAATAATCATGTAAACTAATAAAACTACCTATTTTATAATTAAAACTAATAACTTCATTATGTGATTCTATAATAGATTCTTTAGTATTAGGATTAATATTATTATAAGTATAATCAAATTTAATTAGAATACGATTATTAAATTTATCATGAGCAAATCTAACTTTATTAGGATGATATTTATCTAGCCATAATTTAATATCTTCGTCCATTATTTTAAGTTGGCCATCATCAAATTGATAAAGTTTATGAAAATCATCGTTATAAAAAATATAACCAAATTCTCCAACTATATATGCTAAATCATCTTGCAGTCCACCATAACCTTTATCACTAGTAAAAACTTCTTTATAATCAACTTCAAAAGCATCAGGTTGATATAATTGAACATTTTCATCTCTAGTTTTAAGTGCAGCACTTATATCAAACATAAACATACTATGTTGAGTATGAACTAAAAGATAATATCCAATTCCAACTAAATTAGTTATACTTCCTTTATTTTCAGTAATATTTTTATAACCCTCAATAGGAAATATTCTCCAAGCATTAATTTCACTTTCATCTTGAATAACATTACTACGTCTTATAGTTTTATCAAAACGAGTAATATTAATAATATCATTACGATATTGAGTTAACAGTTTAGGAACATATTGGTCAACATTTCCAATTGGGTCTTTAAATAAATCAACACTATTTTTAGGTTCTACAAATGTACCAAAAGCAACACTTTTCTTGTCAGTTTCTTCTTTAATACTAAAAGCTATCTTACTAGGTTCATTATTAAAACGTTTACTTTCAAAGAACTTATCACTATATAAAGGAAACTGAATATAAACATTGAATGGAATATCAAACCAACATGGTTCATCACCACTATAATAATATTGATTATTAGTAGGAGTATATAATTTATAATTACCTTCGTTCATTATAACTCCATTATCATTATAAATAAGAACACCATCATAAGTCATTCTACCATTATATCCATGTTCAATAGAATAAGTTCCACCATTATAACAAACGTCATTAAGTCTTACAAGTTCTTTTTCTTTACTAGTATAAATATTTTTAGTACAATTAAGAACTGTTGCAAGAAACATAGTTTCAGCATCAAGTAGTAATTCCTTATAATCATCCATTTCAAGAGCAGTTCCTTTTCCAGCTCTACTATCAACAACACTATCAGCAACTACTAATTTATAATTATTAATAGGTTTATATTCATTTCTGCTAATTACACCTATAACTGGCATATTATAACTATAAGGATAAGTAGTATTAACTACCATATCAACTACATCATGTTTCTCTTTATAAGGTTCAAATTTACATTTACCATCAATACGAATAATATTAAAATCATATTTAATACTATCATCAATATCAAATCGACCACTATATAAATAACATTTATCACTAGTAAAATTATTAGCTACAAAACCAGGTTTAGTACCCCAACTACCATCTTGCCAAGTAACATTACTAGCTATATTACAATAATCTTTTCTAGTTAATAATCCAGTATATCTAGTAATAGGTTCAACTTTTTCATAACTAATAAACCATCCAACATAACCTAATTCTTTAATTTGATTCCATAAAGTAGTATCAATATTAGCACGAATATAAAACTTATTAAAAGTATTATTCATATTATATATAAAACCTCTAGTATGTTCACCACCAATAGCTTCAGCATCAAATATTAAATCAGGTATTCTAAATAGTTCATCACCATTAATATTTTCATAATAACCAAATTTAGCTTCATTATCAACACCAATAGCACCTATTACTTGATTACTACAAGGAGTATAACTACCACTATTTATAACTTGATAAACATATAAATCATTATATTTATCTTTATCTTGATAATCAATAAAGTAATTAGATATAAGAGTATATAGTTCATCTTTATTAGTAGCTTCAAGTTCACCATAGCTATTAAGTAATATATTAGTAGTAGGATTATTTATTGGTTCAGCAGTATAAACTACAATTTTATGATTAGCAATATATCTTTTAATATTAGAACTAATAGTAGATATTGGAATATCTCCACTAATAACTGCCCAATATGGAATATTACCATTACCTTGATTATTCCAATTAAAAGTAATTATAGTACAATGAGAACCATCATTAACAATATTATTTATATACTTATCTTTATTTGACAATTTATATCCTCTACTAGCATCACCATATTTATCAACAAAATGAATAAAGAAATTATATACTTCTCCAGGAATAAGAGTATCGTTCTTTTTACGTTCATTAAAATCATAACTAGGTTCAATAATAGAATGAGTAATTCTCATTTTACAATTATCAATATCAAATATAGTATCTCCAAATAATACTTGCCCACTAGTAAATACAGCATCTTCTGTAAATCCAATTCCATTATAAACATAACAAGCTATTTTAACTGTACTAGGTAAAGTATAAACAGATTGATTATTTTCATATTTATAACTTGTAGGGATAATAAAACAATGACAAGCAAGATATTCTTTAAGATTATGACTACCTCTACTACCTACTTCTATTTTAGCATTATAATTAATCTTTAAATATTCATGTGCTGCAATACCTTGTATAACTGTATCATTAAATAAAGTTCTAAAAGTACGAAAAGGATATTGATTATTATTGAATACTTTATTAATATCTTTAATTTGCCAATCAGCAGTACCAGTAATTTGAAGGCTAGCCATTTTAAAATATGGACCTTTTTCACTAACTGCATTAACAGTGGTATAATCATTATAATAAGCATTAACAGCTTTATTACGAAGTTTAATAGTAATATCTTTAACAGCCTCTTCTAATGTTTTACCATTATTTAAAGTTCTATCATCGTTATCAGTTTTTTCATTATAATTAGCAATATATATTCTATTCTTATAATTAATGATATTACCAACATTATAATAATTATAATAATCAGTAGTTAAATCAGAAACGTTATACTCAACAAGAATATCTCTACTAAATTTAAAAATATTATTATTTAAATCATCAGTTCTAAATGCTTGAGTACCATCTTTTTTACATACAATAAAACCAAGTTGATAAAGTCCTGAACGACCTCCACTAATACTTATTTCAAAAGTTTGATTACATATATCTTTAGAATCACTAAATGAATCAGTATTACCATAACAATAACCATTTGGTTCATCTTTCGGTTCATAAACATTAGTTTTTCTAAAACAAACTTTATTAATAACTTGTGGAATTATAACATCATTAAAAATAGGAAATCCAATACTATACCATTTAGTATAATTAGTTTTATCTATCTTATATCTAATAAATATAAAATAAAATCCTTTATAAGCACCACCACTAACATAGTTTAGATTACTAATAGTAGGTAATGTTATTTGTGGAATAACAGACATTTCAGAATCAGGACGGTCAGAATCTAAATCAATATTAATAGTTTTAAGAGGAACATCAACAGAAGCATTACTTTCAGCAATAGCTATTATAAGATGATTTTTAACATTATAAGTATATGTTCCTTTAATCTTTCCACCATTATATTTCCAATTACTATTTACTCTATAACAATTATCAGCTTGTTCATTATATCTATAAATATAAGAACTATTAGAATCAGTATTAACAATAAATAAAATAAGTTCAGTACTAGTAGGAATAACACCAACTATTTTAAAATTATTAATACCATCTTCATGAATAGCATTGGCGATTACTTTACAATCTTCAAGTCCTTCTTCATTAACAATCATCCTATCATCATTACTTACTTTAACGTTCTTAGCAGCAACTAATGAATAAGGTACACAATCACCTGGATGTTTATTAAGACTAAGTTTCTTTTGTATATTCATAATTATTTAGGAAAAGTAAAGTTATAAAAGAACTCATTCCAACCACTATCATCATCACTTTGTTCATCTAATAAAATACTAGTCTTAATATCTTTCTTCATACTCTCCCATAGATAGAAAGGATTAGTTCCATATTGACTAGCAGAAAGATTAAACACAGGATGTTTATATCCTCTCATAAGCATACGAGCCATACAATAATAAGTAAGACCTTGAATTAATTTACCATTAGCAGGTATAACAGGAATCTCACAATGATAGTTATCACTATATTGAGTTTCAACATCTTTATAAACAACTGTTATACAAGTATCATTAAAATTAAGTTCAATAGTATTACCTCCAATAAGAATATAATTATGATTTGACTTATCATATCCTCCACGGGGGGTCTGACAATGAGAATGAACTTCATGCTGACATCTTGGACATTCAGTATTATTATGAACTGTATAAACAACAGGATTACATCCTACTTTACCAGTATCAATAACTTCTCTAGTTCTAGAACCATTAGGACAACAATCATCGGGCATACCAAGATAGTCTTTATTAGTAGCACGCTCCGGACTTTCGTCCTCCGCTTGACCCCCCGTAGAGGATGGAGCAGATTCAGTATCACCACATCTATATTTACTACCATCAGCTCTAGGTACTTCACAACCATTACTATCATATACTTTAAGACCGTCATCAATAAGACAACATTTACTTTTAGCTATCTTATTAATGACGGTTAGTTTCATTTTCTTATCAACTTTACGAAGAACTTTAAGTTCATTCATAGCATCAACACACCAAGCAGGAACTCTAGGAATCCAATCACTTCCATCAGGATTGAAATCATTATCAAGTTTACCAATTATATGTTCTATCGTAATCGTTTTATTATTTGCCATAATATTAGTTTTTATATCTAGTTTTATTACCATTATTATGTGCTCCACGTTCATACTTTTGTTGATTAACATTTCTAATATATTTAAATGGAGCATTAGGTTCTCGTTCAAGATAAACAAGAAGTTTACTTCTTAATCCTAATTTAAGATTAAAAATATCATCAACAGTTTTACATTCCGAATTAAGTTGTTTAGCGTCTTTACCTCTAAGTTCTCTATTAATATAATTAGCATATTTAAATTTAATAGCACTATAACTATGAGTTCCATTATTAATAAGTTGTATTTCATAAAACTCTTTATTAGTTTTATAAACTACATAAGGAATACCATCATACTTAAGTCCACGAATTTTATATATCTCAGCTTCTTCTTTATCATAAGGTTTAAGACCAGCATTAATAATTTCTTGTTTCTTAAGTCTAGTAGCGTTCCAATCAACATAAGTATCTCTAGGTTTATCTCTATATCTCCAGAAATTAATAACTAAATCACCAATTTCATATTTAAAATGATAAGCATAACCTTCAAGAACACATTTATGAACACCATAACTATAATACCTATGAATGTACTTTTTATAATCAGAAAGACTTAATTCAGAACGTCTTGTAGCAAGTTTAAGAGCAATAATATAATCGTTTGCTTTTTTAGCTAAGTTACAATAACGCAAAAGTTGGAGAAGAACAATACGTCTTTCTCCAACTGTATAACTAAGTCGATTATTAATTAATTGTTCTAACTTATTAATTAATTCAACATTATCATTAAGAAATTGAAACCCATATTCATTAAGATTAATTTTTAAATCATCTTTAATAACTTGATTTTTACTTTTAATATAAGCACGACAATCAGCTTTCATCTTATTTATAAGTTCAAGTTCTTTATTATATTTTGCCATATCGTCATTAGAAGTTTCAATAAACTTTTTATAATAATGACTAATATCTATATCTTTAATCATAATTTATCTAGTTACAAAATTATCAATAGGAGTTTCATTTGTTTGACGAGGAACTTCAATAAGGTTACGTTTAAATACAATTTCTTTAAGAGCTCCAATCATATCTTCAGGAATAAGAAATTCATCATCATCGTATTTAGCTTCATCATCAATAGGGTCATAATTTACATCTTTAGCTTTTTCAACAGTTTCAGTAGGAACAAGATAAGGAACTTCAAAAGGAGATTCAATAATAATAGAACCTATATTTTGAAACCAATCTTTATTATTACTAAAGAAATAAATATAACCATTAATATAATCATAAACAGGAAGATTACACATACCTGCAAGATAATGATAAAACTTAGCACTAGCTTCTTTTGCAAATGGTATTTCTATCCCAGTATGTCCGGTAGTTCTAATTGATTGGAAAGGTAAGTTATTAATAAGTCTAACTGGCTTTGGAACTTCTTGTTTAGTACGTTTAATTGCAGGAAGTCCAAGAGTTTGACTATTATATAAGTCACCATCAGGAACATTAATAATAGAAACACGAATACGTTGTTGCAGACCTTTATCAACATATTTATGATTTTCATAACTTTTACGAATTAGTTCATTACGACCATGAAGAATAGCATATCGAAGATTACGTCTAAGAGGAATACTATTAGGATTGCCAACAGCATGAGCAAATTCACTAACTAATTGATTAAGACTAGCCATATTAAGATTGACTTGCATTTTCTAATTGATGAACTCTTTGTTCAAGTTCGTTAATCTTATTAGAATATGTTTCAACTTTAGTTTTAAGTTCATTAACTGTTTCAGCTAATTCGTTATGTTTTTGTGTTATAACTTTAACATCTTGTTCAAGTTCAGTATTATTAGTATAATTAACAATAGAATTTAATAATTCAATTAATAAATTTCTATCTTTATTAGATATATCACTATTTAAGTCACATATAGTTCTAATAATATCGTCTTTAAGTTTATTTTTAGTCATAACATATTATGTTTGAGGTTTAACTTTTTCTTTTCTATTTTTAGCATAAATACGCCAATCATATTTAGTAATTTTAAAATTAATAGGAAAATGATTAAGTCTATGTATAGAATAAAATAAAGTTTTATCTCTACTATCAGCATAATAAGCCTTACCATTTCTAATAAAATTAATTCTAAAATACTTAGCATAATTAATAACTTGAATTATTCTAACGTATTTATCATAATATTTAGTAATATTAGTTCTTTTACCATTCCAATTAGAATATCTTACACCTGTAAGACTTTGAATTTTACAAAGAAGATTTTTAGCATCAGCGTGTTTAAGCCATCCATAATAAGCACACATTCTAACTTTAAATTCTTTCCTATCAATTTCTCTATTTAAATAACTATTTACTAGTCTTATAATTTTATACTTAATAGATTTTCTAATTAGAGTATGAGTATGATAAAATACATAACCAACAAAATTAATTCCTCTACTATTAACAGGATATATTTGATAATTATCTTTAACTTTCAATCCAATAGTATGAACATATAATTTAATATAAATAAGAACTTTATGAAGAAAATCTTTATCATGACTTAAAATAACTATATCATCAGCATAACGATAATAGAATTTACATTTAAGTTCTTCTTTACATAAATGGTCAAGTTCACTAAGATAAAGATTAGCAAAGTATTGAGATAAATAATTACCAATAGGAACTCCAATTCCAATTTTATTAGTTAATTTAGAAGAAATATCACGAACATTATCAGTAGAATCAATAATTTCATCAAGAATCATTAGAAAATCTTTATCTTTAATCTTCTTTCTAATACATTTCTTAAGACCATCATGAGGAATGCTAGGATAAAATTTTCTAATATCTAATTTAAGACAATATGTAGTTTCGTTAGGATATTTTCTTAAATCTCTTTTAAGATTATTTGCACAAAGATGAATACCTCTACCTTCAATACAACTATATGTATTATGAATAAAACTTTTTGTCCAAATATCTTTTACAACATTCATTATAGCATGATGAGCAATTCTATCCGGATAATAAGGAAGTCTATAAATAATACGTTCTTTTGGTTCATATATTTTATATAGACTATATTTAGAAGTTTTATATTTAAGATTAAATAGTTTATCTACCAAATCTTCATTTTCATATTGTCTATTTTTATCATGTTTATTAATACCATATTTCTTATTCTTATTCTTTCTTGCATTATCATCAGCAACTTCAATATTTTCAATAGTACATAGTTTATCATGTAAACCACTATATCTTTTCATATTTATATAATTTATATAAGAGCCTTCGTGAATATCACTACCAACACTTTTCGTTTCTAAATAACGTTATCTTTTACCAAGAGGTAAGGTTATACTTCCCAAAATAATATTTATATTAATCTTATATTTATTAGTTTTAGGAATTATATAAAAGAAGCTGACATTAGCATTAGAATCTGACTGAACTCAATTAGAATTAAAGTTACTAGAGCTAGCTTTAGAACTGTTATTAGCGTTACTGCTAAGCAGAAGCACTGTATCTAAATGTCAATCATCTTAAGAAATATAACCTTTAATATTATTATAATAAATTGTTGCAGGAGTAGTATCGAGAAATACAAAAACAGAAAACAAATTAATTAACCAACTACTCCTAGCAACAGTTCCACGTGGACTTATTTAATCAAGCTTAACTGTGGTAAAGAAGCCGACATCAGCCTCAGAATCCGACCGAACCCAACCAGAACCAAAGCGACCAGAGCCAGCCCGAGAACCGTTAGCAGCGCGACCGCCAAGCAGAAGCAAACGAATAGCTTTATCTGTATCTTGTCCATCATCACCTCTTTTCCAATTATAGTCAGCTTTTTTATTAGTTCCAACTTTATTAGGAACAAAATAAGGACCAAATCTAAAATCAAATTCAGTAATAAAATTATTAGTATTAGCTTGGTCACCTATAAAATAACATTTATCTTGAATATTATCTTTTGTAACATCAGAATGATTAACTCCTTTTTTAAGAAGATAAACACTATTGTAATTTGCATTACGATTTATAATAGCTACATTTCTAATAAATGTCCATATATCACCAAAGAAATTTAGAATACCTCGATAAACAGCAGGATAAGTACTAAGATTACTACCATCTGTATTATAATTTCCTAGTTCATAATGGTCACCATTTGTACTACCATTACCAATATTATGTTCAGTAGTCCAATAAGTTTGTACAATAGGATTATTACCATTAAAAGCTGTCCATCTATCCCAATTTAAATTTGTAACACCAGCACCAAGTCCTCCTTGTTTAAATCCATCACTAGTTAAATTAGTATTTAATGCAGCTTGATTATCAAAATTAGCATACTCAATATAACAAAGAGCTTGTAAAGCACAATATTCAAGATAATCAATCATTGTAATCCAATCGCCGCGATTAGCACAAAATTCATTGGCTTTATCATAAGTAATTCCAGTTCTAGGTCTGCCTTGTAATTTAATAGCAGCAACAGAAGAACTTTTATTTCCTCCTAAATATCTGGTATCATCAGGTTTAATACAAGCACTAAATACTTCTTCTTTACCATCTTCTCTAGTTCTAGTCATAGTTTTAGTATGACTTATAATAAAAGGATGAATTCTAGTAAATGTTCCATCAATATTAAAATCACTTATCCAAAGTTGATATTTAGTACCAGTATCTTTAACACACATATAAAATTCTGGAACTCTTACCCCAACATCGCCATCACTTCCATCAAGAGAAGGAATAAGACCATTTTCAAGAGGTTTAGCCCAACCCGTAGGATTAAGGAAATAACTGATTTTCTTTTCATTATAGACACAACCTTTAAGTCTATTTTGAATAGGAAGTTCTCTATGAAATTTAGCATTACCAATTCTGATTATATCATTGTCATCTTTAGTCCATTCAATACCATAAGCAGCATTTTCAAAAGTAGGAATAAATGCAGCAGAACCCCAAGCTGGATTACCTTGTTCATTAATAATTAAACTATCTCCTTTAGATACTCCATCTAAATTAGGTAAATGTTTAAGTCCTTCTGCAAGTTCATTTAGTATATGCTTGTTGAATCTTAACAAGCCATTATACATCTCTACTAAATTAAAATTCATGTTAAGCTTGTTCTAGAGCATCAACTCGACTATCAAGAGAATTAATATTATTAGTATTTTGATTAACTTTAGTTACAAGTCCTTGAAGAGCAGTAATTATAGCATCGTTTTTAGTATCATTACTAGCTTTCATAGCATTAATCGCAGCAACTATATCTGTATTTGCTTTATTAATAGTAGAATTAACAGTATCAAGTTTATTACCAATAGTAGTTTTCATACTATCAACAGCAGCTTTAATACTATCTAATTTAGCATCAATTTTGTCAAAACGATTATTAAGAAGAGTTTGAGTTTCATCTGATTCACTTTTATGTTGATTTTCAAACTCATCAAATTCAGCTTTAACCATTTCATGTAATTCAGTAATCTTTTGACTAATCTCATCAAGATTAACTATAACATTATTTTCTCCAAGCTCATCATGTTCTTTATTACCAGAAATACTAAGTTTAAGATTATTAATAAGTTTATTAATAGCATCTAACTTATAATTAACTCTTTTATCATCTTCCATATCTTTAGAATTTAGTTTGTTACAAATATAAATTATATTATTAATAACAAGTAGTTTAACAATATTATTAACATTTTTTAATTAAGCAGTTTTAGAACTATTAATACCTAGATATTTAGTCCAAGTATAATGTTTACGTTCACTAATATAATTAAGATTATCATCATTAATATGAGCTTCTTCTTCAAAACTTACATCTTTATAAGCATCATGTTGTTTAATATGAAATAATCTTATAATAAGATATTCAATGCCATACCATATATAGAAAAAGATATATAACATCTCTTTCATTTGTTCTGTATGAATAGCTTCATGATTAAGTTCTTTATTACTTAATTCTCCTTTAGTAAATATAATACCAAAAATATTAATAGCTTTATAACCACCAAAAGGAAAATGTTTAGTCTTAATAACTCTCATAACTTTACTATTTTGAAATTTAATATTGTAAATATTTATGTACGTTCATAGAGCCACTTTTTAGGCTCATAGCAAGACTTTCATTAAATCATGTACAGTTAATCAGCTAGGCTTAAAACTAGCTAAATTTGGCAAGCTATACTCCCCTTAGAGGATGGAGCAGGCTTGAATCAGTCAATCAAACTTAGCTAATCAATCTCATACAATCTTAACAAATAGTATTATCAATATCTTTATAACCAACTCCAAGTTTCTTTAGAATAGGACTAACAACCCAACTCCAAAACACAGGAGCAAGTACAGCACTATTAACAAGCATAATAGTATTATCATACCCAGCAGCAATATAAATACCAGCCATAGCAGCAATACTTATTACTAATACACATCGTTTTTGCCAAGTAGGAACTTTATTATCACCATTAAAGTAATCAATAACTTTAATAATAATATAAGTTAGAACATTAACAATAAACATAAATCCAAAGTCAAAATTACTAAGGATACCATTTACAATTACATCAATAAATTTGTCCATACTAAAATTTAGATAAATAAAAAAGGGAACTATCCGAAGATAATTCCCTTTTACAGTTTTACAATAATGATTAGTTATTCATATGGAAATATTCCCATACTTTATCACCATCAAAATCTACATCTTTAAACCAAAATGTAATAGCACTTTCAAACACTTTATTATCTATATTACCACCAAACCATTCTTCAAATAGTTTAGCATAATCATGATATTGAGCATTAATTGCAACATAAACATCGCAAGGTTCAACATCATTAGGCAATACTTCTTTATAGCGTTCACAAATCTCATGAGCTTTATTCATATCATATTTTTCACCAACATATTTCTTGTTGTCTTTAACATGATACATTTGTTCTACAACTTCTTTAGCTTCATATTCATCAAAATGATATTCACCATCATTGTATCCACCACTCATAAGCATAGTTAAAATCTTCTCTTCTTTGTCATCTTTATGACTAGGGCGACCATAAGTATCATAAGTATCATAGCCAATACGATTTCTCATTCCACCTCGACCGCTTCTACCACCTCTACCGCCACGTCCTCCACGAGCATCAAGAAATTCACGAAATTCATCGAGAATACCTCGACCACCATCGCGACGACCGTCAATACGATAAGGTTCAATATAAGGCATTTCTCTCATAATATTACTTTGTTTTTAAACTGATTAATGATTCTTTTAAAACTTCTAAATCAGTTTGATTAAGAGCAACAATTTTATTCACATAAGGAACTTCAAGAGATATAATACCTTTAGAAATATTACCGCCACCAATAAAAGGTATATCAAAATTAAAATTATCAATATTATTAATAATTTCCATTTCTTCATCAAATATACCTTCAATATCAATCATACCATCTTTATCTGCAATAGGTTTTAAGAATTTGTCAAAACTATCAATATTATTCATAATAGCTCTTTTAGCTAAAGGAGTTAAAAGTCTTATAGCTGGAGAACTTTCACCCATAGATACTAATTGCTTAACAATATAATCTTTAATAACCTCTTTTACACTATTAATTTCAACCATAATATTACTTCTTTAAAAATTCTTCATAAGTTAAATTAGGATTAGTTTTACTAGCTTCTTTAAAAGCTTTAAACAATTCCATCTCTTTGTTAGTAACTTCAACAATTTTACTCTTAAGCAACTTAACAAGTTTAAGTTGTTCTTCAAGTAAATGTTTACCATCTTCACTAGCTTCGATTTTTCCTCTAACTAAATTAAGAACTTCTGCTTGAACCATACTTTGTAAAGCATTATAATTATTTACATAGTCTTGATTACTAAGAAGCATATTTTGTTGTTCTTGTGTAAGTGGTGCAATTTCAGCATCAATAGCATCCCAAATTCCTTGAGTTACAACTTGCTGATTTTGAGTTGTACCATTATTTGCATTAGGAATAGCATTACGACGATAAGCTTCATTAATTGCTTGTTTTTGACTTTGAAGAAAAGCAATTTGTTCATCAATGCTATTAGTCATTTTTTCACTAGGGTATAGCAAAGGGTCACTACTACCTAGTATGAATTGATTAACAGGTATCATATCTCTTTCAATTTTATGTTCTTAATCAAACTTAGTAATATTACTGAGCCGGAGTTCCGCTAGCAGGTTGAGTAAAACCACATGGCAAACATCCATAAGCATTACGCCCAACTAGACCTGTAACAGTAGGTTCATTTGGAAGAGTAACTACACCATAGATAACATTACAAGTCTTTCTATCAGTATAGTTGATACCAGCCGTAAACATCTTTTCCATTTCGCATTGGATAAGTTTATCTTGATAAGGACGAATAGCTTTAGTAACAGCCAATTCAGCTTTCAAATCAGATAACTCTTTACGGATATCATCATCAGCATCACGAGTATATTTGTAAAGATTAAAATGGTCAGTGTTATTTTTCTCAATAAGAGCATCCGTACGATTACGCCCGTCAATATAAACACCAAACAATTCACTATTCAATCGTTCTCTATCTTCAAAACGTTGATTCTGTTGAGTCAAAGCCCATTGATAAAGACCACCTTGAAGAGCTAAAGTATCTTCACAAGATTTTTCCCATGCTTGAAAAGCAGTAGGAGCACCGCTTCCACTACCAGCAGTAGCACCAAGTACGTTAATATTAGTAGAGCCATCACCTAACATTCCACCACCAGCGCCACCTAAAATACTAGCACCAGCAGAACGACGATTACCAAACAAAGCCCAAGCACCAAGTGCAGTACCGATAATACCAAGAGTTAAACCTGCATTAGCCTTACCGTTTACATCACGACGATTACCACCGTCATAATTCATTCCAGCACCATTATAGCCCTCTGGAACAACTTTCACTTTTTCAATTACTTGCATAATAAATTAAGGTTTAAGTTAAAAAAATAGATTAATACTTGTAGTTTGAACTACATAATCTATAGCGCTTAAACCGTTATCTTTGTTTGGTAATTAACATTATTTTAACTTTCAATAGGACTATATATTGTCAACTCGCCAATTTTATTAAGTTTAGTATATTTTATTTCACCTATCGAAGTCTTACCATCATCAGCTTTACCACCTTGTGTACCAACATAACATTGAATAGTTTGTTGTCCTCTAAATTCAGAATTACCTGCAACAAAACCAAATCTAAATTGATAGTTATCAGTATAATTATCATTATAAACAGTGTTATCTTCATTTAGCAAAACTGTATGATATTCATAACTATAATTATCATCACTAGTTATATTAAGAGTTGGCTTATCAAGAGTTAAAGGAGTACCAGTTGTATTGACTTGATTATTCCAAACTTTATATTTATCATTAGGTTTATTTTCATACCAACAATAACCATCACCATGAATAAATCCTCCACCATAACGAATTATTTTAATATTATCTAAACCAATAACTTTATCATTAACAGGATTAACTCTAAAGTACTTTACTTCATTATTAGATTTAGCAACTCTTTTAATAACTTCACCATACCAACATTCTTTATAGCCACCATGTCCATCAGGCATATTAATAGTTCCATCAGTTAAAGGAAAAATAAACATTCCTCTATTATCAACATCAATTTCATTATTCTTTAATTGCCAAGCATGAACAATAACTCCACCTTTATAAGCAGTACATTCAACAGTAACATGACCTTTACTCAAACTTCCAAACCAATTAGCACAAAGATTCATTTTCATTATATCAGGCATTTTATCTTCAAGGTCAATCATAGATTCAATATTAAACATAACACATTCAGCACCTGAGTCAGTATTATCACCACCCCAATATAGATAAGGAATTTGACTTAAATTCCAAGACCAACCAACAGCTATATAATTTAAACTATTAATAGGAGAATTAACATAATATGATTTAGTATCCAAATCTCGACCATCATCACTACCCCAAATGTATCTAAGTTGGACACTAGTAAAATCACTAAAATAAATAACAGAAGTAGGCCAAATATGATTAACACCATCATAAACATGAGCAATATTAGTTTGACCTACTGTACGCTTCTTAAGAGGTTTAGCAATTCCTCCTTGACGTCCAAGAGTTAAACTCATTATTCATCAATAATATTATAAGTCATTCCAGCAACTGGGGTAATAGTTGCATATTGGGTAGCAGTTCCTGTCCAAATTGGAAGACTAAGTTTATTATTATTTGCACTAGGCATAGTCATATTAACTCCACATCCATCATTAATAGCTTTTTGAATCTTATCAAGATTAACACTATTAGTAATAGTTTGATTTATTTCTTCTTTAAAGTTATTAAATGTATCATTAGTAACATATCTATTAAGTAAATTATTAACTTCTTCTTTATTATAAGTTTCAGACTTAGTATAATAATTTTTAAGCAAGTTATTAATTTCTTGTTTAGTATAACTATCAAATGAAGAAGTATCACCCATTACTCTCCATTCAGTACCATTCCAATAACAAATCTTTCCATTACGATATTCAATCTGACCTTTAGCCCAATTACTACAAGTTACATTAGGAAAATATTCAGACTCTTCACCAACCATACCTGTAAGTTTACATTTATTTAAATTAATAGTACCATTCTCAATAATACCACCTTCAAATACAAGTTCACAACCAACAGGCATTGTAATAGTTTTACCACTTAAATCAAAAGCATAACGAATAATATAACGAGTATTTTCTTCGTTAAACATATCTTGAGTAAGAACAGCTTTATAATTAAGATAAATATTATTCTTAACTTGAACTAGATTTTCTTCATTAAAATAATATTTAATATTATCTACTGAATTAATATATATAATACCAAGTCTTGGACGTTCATCAGAAAGACAAGTATTATAAATATTATAATCTTCACTATTTCCATAGGCAACAGCCTGTCGAGGTTGAACTCTATCAGTAGGTTCTACAATCGTCCATCTAGTATAATAATTATAAAATCCAACTCCATCATGAACAGTCTTAACTCTAAGAACAAATAATTTATGATAAGTATCATAATAAATACCAGCAGTATTACCTAAATCTGTTCTAATAACTTCATATTTATCAGTATTAAGAATTATTTGACCATATTGTTCACAATAAGTATCATCAAGAAAACCATCAAATAAAAACTGTTCTGCATTACTAGCATCATCCTCCACGGGGAGTAAGACCTTGCGAACTATTTTATATCCTTTACCACTTTTATATTCAGGCTCATAAGGTCTATCTTTAAGACTAAGACGATTAACATTACAACAACCCGGACTTAATCTTATAGTAATATCTTCTTCATCAGGATAATTAATAATATTAACTTTACCATCTCCTGCAATCATTTGTTTAAGAGCTTCATTAAGCATATCCCAATCAATAGTACCATCAGCAATAGGAATTTTAGCTCCACTTTCTTCAAGATATTTCTCACTAAGAATTTTTGTCCAATTATCATCAGAAACCCAACTAGTTTCAACACCAGCTTGAAGATTACTACCTATATAACTTTCAGTTATAGATACATTATGTTCAGCATCATAATAACTAATAGTAAGACTATTACGTCTAAAAATAGCAGGAACAGCTTTACGAGTATTAACTCTAGTTCCTTGATATGGAATCCATAAATGATTAAACCTAGAAAGAACAACAGTTAAATCATTATTTGTATCTTTGTCAAGAATATTTTGAAGATAAGTAATAGGAAATACTTTATCATAACTATTCTGACCTAGTTTTTCATATAGTTGTTTATTGTTCATAATTATGTGATTAATTTAAATAACTTTAATGAGTAAATAAACAATATAAACATTAGTAATATTGTTATATCAAATAGTATTCTTATCATGGTTCAATTAAAACTCTTACATTAAATACTGTACTATTAGAAGTCATAGTAAATTGGCATAATATAGTAAATGAAGAAGTAGTTGTATTAGCAGTAACACTAATAATATTATTACTATTAGATACAGAAACATTATTTGAAGGTGTACTAACACTACTTAAAGTACAAGTATATTTACTGCCACCACCATCTTTATTTTCAAACCAAAATTGCAATTCACCAGCCTTCATTATAGAAATATTAGTAGGAATATATACATAAACACCAATAGGAGTTTTCTTAATATCATTATAACTTGTTTCTCCTTTATATATTGAATCTACATTTTCACTATCTAAATAAATAGGTAATGCAATATTTTGACTAGTAAAATAATCATTTTTAATAACAAGTTTACCACGCATGGGATTTGCTCTTTGTGTTCCTTTTGTAATAACATTATGATTTAACCAATTCCATTCAATTTTATATTCTCTTGCTGTATCAGAATTATTTGCAGAAAGTTTAAATGTTATTATAATCATGCTAGCATAATTAAAGGCATTTGCAACAGATACATCACAATTAACTTTATTTGTTACATTTACATCATCCGGATTATAATATACAGTTTCAGTTCCGCCTGAACCAGCAACACCATTCCAAGTCCAAAGTTGAGTTGTATATAACCTATAATAAACACTTATAGATATAGTATTAGCATCAGCAACTGTATCAATTTCATTAGTATAAGGATAACCTGTAAAATCTAATCCACTTCCATCAGGATTAGTACCATAATATTTAGTATGATATACTTTAGCGCCATAAGATTTAGAACCAGCAGATTGTGTAACATTAATTGATTTACTAACTCCACTATAAGTAGCAGTAACAGTTGTACTTCTACTTGTTGTAGCAGTTCTATTACCATAAGTAAGTTTACTACCGCTAGTAGTACCATTTAATGTACCATCTCCAGATTTAGTTAATGTAGGATTACCATTTTCAGTTTCAGGAAAATTTTGTCCAATACCATTCCAAGTATATTGTCTACTACGAGTAGCATTACAAGTAATAGTAGAACTACCGCCAGCAGCAGCAATATTAGTAGGACTAGCAGAAATATTAACTGACCATCCAGACCAATTACCATAAACTTTACTTCCAGCTCTTTGTTCAATATCACAAAAGTCAATAGCACCATTATAATTTGCAGTAACTCTAGTTCTTCTAACACTTGTACTAGTATTATTACTATAACTTAAAGTATTACCACTTAAAGTTCCGCCACCACTTCCTACACTAAGATTTGGAGTACCATTTTCGCTTTCAGTTCCGCCTGAGCCAGCAACTCCATTCCAAGTCCAACTACGAGAACGAGAAGCACCATAATTAATAGTAACAGAGCCTCCTGTTGCTGGAACAGTATAACTATTAGCATTACAATATACAGACCAACTAGACCAACTGCCATATGATTTACTACCGGCAGATTGACTAATAGTTATATCTTTAGTTGCACTATCTATTGTTGCTCTAAATACAGAACTACGAGAACTAGTAGAAGTATTATTACCATAACTAACAGTAGAACCACTTAAAGAAGCTGCACCATTAACTTTACTTAATGTAGGAGCGCCACTAGCATTTTCAGTATAAGTTGTTCCTGTACCATTCCATTGCCAAGTACGACTTCTAGTAGCAGAAGTAGATAATGTAGCATTTCCACCAGCAGCAGCAATAGTTGTTACATTAGCACTTAAACTAATAGACCATGCTCCCCAACTACTATAAGTTTTAGAACCAGCATTTTGAGTTACAGTAGTATCTTTAGTTACAGAATCCATTGTAGCTCTAATAATTGTACTTCTAGCACTTGTAGAAGTATTATTATCATAAGTTACTTTATTACTAGCAAAAGAACCAGTTCCACTAACTTTACTAAGAGTAGGTGTTCCAGTTCCTGTTTCAGTTCCACCACTTCCATTAACTCCGTTCCATGTCCAAGTTCTTGTTCTACTTGCAGAAGTAGTTATATTTGAACTACCACCACTAGCAGCAACATTTCCGCTATTAGAAATATTAACTGTCCATGCAGACCAAGCACTATATTGTTTAGCTCCAGCAGATTGACTAATAGTTATATCTTTAGTAGTTGAATCAATAGTAGCACGAATAACAGTTGATTTACCACTTGTACTAGTATTATTTCCATAAGTAACTTTAGGACTAGCCCAATTACCTGTACCACTAACTTTACTTAATGTAGGACTTCCATTTCCAGTTTCTGTACCACCAGAACCGGCAACACCATTCCATGTATAACTTCTAGTTCTACTAGCACTAGTTGATATAGTAGCTGTTCCACCTGTTGCTCCAATACTAGTTTTATCAGCACTAATATTAACAGTCCAACCAGACCAATTACCATAAACTTTAGCACCAGCAGATTGTGTTATAATAATAGATTTAGAAACACTATTGCTAGTAGCAGTAATAGTTATACTACGACTATTTGTTGTAGTATTGTTACTAGCAGTAACAGTTTTACCACTTAAAGTAAATCCACCAGCACTACCACTAAGTGTAGGTGTAGCAGTTTCTGTATCAGTATGTGTAGTACCAACTCCATTCCAAGTCCAAGTACGAGAACGACTAGCACTAGTAGTTATCGTAGATGAACCACCACTTGCAGCTATCGTTTGCGTGCTTGCCGAGATAGAAACAGTCCAAGCAGACCACGCTGAATACACTTTTGCGCCTGCCTGCTGCGTTATCGTAACCGTTTTGGACAATCCTACATAACTAGCTGTAAGTGTCGCTGAACGGGCTGAAACGCTCTCGTTTGATGTAAATTTTATTTGATTTCCACTAAGACTAGCACTACCACTAATACTAAGAGTAGGAGTAGCAGTTTCACTATAAACAGTACCAGTGTTATTCCATTTATAAGTTCTACGAGCAATATTAGCTGTAACTGTTCTAGTGCCGCCTTTAGCTTCAACACTAGTTCCATCAGTTTGTAAATCTAATACCCAATTAGTATAAACTTTAGCTCCAGCAGCTTGATTTAAAGCAGCACTAACTTCTTTAGTTTGTTTATTTTCTAAAGTAAATATAACAGTTAAAGTTCCACTTTTAGTATTAGTAGATTCATTATTAGGTATAGTTAGTACATTATTACTTATACTACCTAAAGTAGTAGAACTAGTAAAACTAGCAGTAAGATTAACAACAGTTTCAATCCAAGTTCCAGCATAAGTAGAACCCTTGGTTATACTCCCCGTGGAGGATGCATAGTCAGTTCTCTTATATCCACTTTTAACAGAACTAGTAGGAAGTTTTAAATCATAACTTCCACCAGTATTAGCTATACTACTATTAACTACTGTTAATGTACTAGTATCATATGTACTAGCTTTACTACCTTCAAATGTAACAATATAACTATCTTTAGCTTCTGTATCATCAATTAATACAACTAACTTACCATTAGTTATAACTCCTTTTTCTATTCCATCAAATAAAACCTTAACTCCATCAGTAGGAAAAGTAACAGTATAAGATATAAATTCTTGTTTCCATTCTAATTCTACATTATGAGTTATAGGTAAATAACCACTATTACCATTTATAGTTTGAGATTTATAATGTTCAGCACTAATAATAGCAGTATAATTAGTCTTAACAGGAATAGTAAATACAAATTTAGTATTATTTTCACTTATAACAGGAGTATAACCATTAATAGTAACAGTTCCGGAAACATTCAATTTAAATGTAATAGTAACATCTGTATTTTCAGGATAAACAAGTTTATTACCTTGATATATTTCAAATACATCTATATTACCAATTTTAATATCATGTATTCCAACATCTCCTTGATGTATAGCCATAATTTAAACATCTGATTTAACTATATAAGTAGTATTATTATCTTTTTGTGCAATAGCTGCATATTGAGTAGCAGTACCAACCCATATTTTAGGATTAACTATTGGGTCAATAGTAAGTTTAGATAATCTATAAAGAGTTTGGTCAACTATTTGAATAGTATTATAAGTATAAGTACCTTTATTGTTAATAGTAATATGCCCTATATATGTATCTGCGACCCATACTATTACAACTACATTTCCACTATATCTAAGACTAAAATTTCCAGCACCATTATAAAATACAGAATTAGGATTACAAATAGCAGTAACAAAATTACCAAAATTAGTAAATATATTATTTATAGCAGCTAATACTTCTGAATCATCAGCACTATCAAGTACTTTATTAATTATTGTATCAATATTATATCTATTAATAATTGAATTACTATTTATAGCTACAAAAGTATTAATACTTTTTGTTTCTTCACCTCCAACTCTAGCTATACCTTTATCCCAACTTAAATCAATTTTATTAATTCCACCAGCAGAAAAATAAGTAATCGTGGCACTAATATCATTATTGCCTACAACAATTCTATCAAAATTAACTCTACTATTGTTATTATCAATAGCAATAATACTTCCTCCTTTTAATAATATTTCTTTTACTTCGTCAAAAGTTTTATCACAAGTAAATTCTTTTTGTCCATTAGTATATATTCCAGTAGGAACAGTAATAACTACACCATAAACAGGAATAAATCCTTCAGGTGTACTTTTATTTTCATATAATTGTTGATTAATATCTTGCATAACTTTATAAACTTTAAATGGTGGCACTTATTCAGTACCACCATGATTAATATTAAGTTGTTTTCTTTTTAATAACAAATTCATAACCATCAGGAATTAAAGCTTTAATAGCATCAGCAATAGCTTTATCAACTTCAGCTTTAGTATAAGTATTTTCTACTGTTGGTACATTATCAAACTTATTATTAATTTCTTCTTTAGTATAAACATTATTAGAAAGTTTAGTAATTTGATTAGGTAAAGTTTTATCAAGTTTAACTTTATCAGCAGCAGACATAACACCTGCTAATTGAGTAGTAGCAATAGGTATATCTACATGTTTATGAAGTTGTGCCGTATAATGGTCATCTTGGTCAGTTACAAATTCTTTACGATAATAATGGTATTTTAATTGTACATAGTCTGCGTATGCTTGATTAAATTCTATGGTATCTACAACAGTATTTGGTAAACTATTAGCTATCGCAGTAGTTTTTCTACCTTTACCACCATCATAAGCAGTACCTGTAACTTCACCTAAAGCTAAAGTTTCAGATATAACTGCATATTTAGTTCCAGACCAACGATAAGTTTTACCACTATATTCAGTATCTTCACTTATATCAACATAAATTTTACCTTTTTCAGGAGTATAATATACAGGAGCATCTTCTATATACTTTTCAGCAAAATGAGTTTCATCAACATAATATCCTTCAAGAACATCATCAACATAACTAGGTAATTGACTTGCTGGGACTTTACCATCTCCATCAAGACTAGCAATACCATTTGCTACACCACGTTTAGCTTCAATAGCTTCATTACAGAATTGAATAATCTTCTCTTTAATAATAGGATAATTATCTATATTACTAAGGATATGTTCAACTGTAGATTCAACCTTATTCTCAATAACAACTTTAAGATTAGGATGATTATCAATATTATCAAAGATATTTTCTATATTACCTTTAATAACATTAAGTAGTTCAGTAAAATTATTAATATGTTCAAATATATAAGTAACTCTAGCTTCTACTTTAGTTTCAATAAGATTCTTAAGAATAGGAAATCTATCAATATTATTGAAAATATAATCAACTCTACTATTTACAGCATTATTAATACAAGTAACAAGAGCAGGATAATTATTAATATTAGCAAATATATTCTTAACACAATTACAAACTAAATCAGAAAGAATACCAATAAGTTCAGGATAATTATTAATATTATTAAATATATAATCAACACGTTCATTAATATTATTCTGTATAGCTTCTTGTAATTCTGGATATTGACTAATATTCTTAAATATATCAACTACTTTATTAACAGTATTAGTAATAATAAGATTCTTAATCGCAGGATAATTATCAATATTATTAAATATATTACCAATAGTAGTTTCTACATGAGTATTAATAGCATTAGTTATAAACTGATTAAGAGCAGGATAAGAAGAAATATTATTAAAGATAGATTCAGTCCATTGTTTAATATATTGATTAAATATTTCTTTAAGTTCAGGATATTCATTAATATTATTAAATATATCTCTAATAATAATAGGTAAACTTTCAACTGTACTATTCTTAATAATTTCAACTAGTTGAGGATAATTATTAATATTATTAAACACATTAATAACAAAATCATTAATAAAACTAGTAATAATATCAAGAAAATCTTTATAATCACCTATATTAGTAAATATCTTTTCAAGTGCTTCTGCTAAATCTTTAATAACAGTATCAAAAGACCATCCATCCCAATTATCTGGATTAGTCCAAGCAGTATCGCTAATATCATCACTATTATATCGTTGTGTCCAATTAATATTAGTTGCATCACGATAAGTAATAATATATCCTTTACGACGATAAATTTTATCAAGTTTATTAACAGTATCAGCAAAAGTACCTTCCCAAGTTAAATAAACACTATTACAAGCAGCAAGTATTCTATCTAGTCTAGTACCAGTTTTACCATCAAATATAGCTTGAATAACAGTTAAAGGATATATATTATATCTAGTATCATTTTCTTCACAATACTTATCTAGTATATGAATTGGCATATTGCCCTCTTTATCACATTGAACTTTACTAGGGTCAAAAGATTGACAATTAGTACCAACAAAAACATTCTCTTCTTTAGACATAATTACCACGGATTAGAAACACGTTTAATATAATGTAAAGCAATAGTAGGCATAAGTTTATTAATAGCAAGATACTTACCTGTCCATCTATTACCACTTATTTGGCTCCAAGTCATTTCACCAATATGACTAATATTAGGTCCAGTCATATACCAATTAGTAGAACGATTAATGCCAAGATTATTAAATTGACTTCTATCAGTACCATAAGGCCAAGTATTACGAACATCGTGATCTAAGTCGCCTGATATAAAACGCCAGTTACCTGGTGATACAACATGATGATTACCATCACCACATTTTCCTTTACCAACAGCAACAGCGTGTTGATGAAGAGGTAAATCTGTAGCATCAATATAAAATGTATATGCGTCTCTATTACGACCAGGAGTAGCAGGGTCATATGTATCTTTAATATTTTCAAGAACTGTTGTCCAATTAAGATTTCCTTGTTTAGGATAATTATAAATATTAATACCATTAGGTATATAACCCATAACAAAACGTCCTTGAGCAGCAGTATAAACTTCCCAACCAGCAGGAGGATTAGAATTATCCCAAAGCATAATAGAACCAATAGGAACAACAGCAGCAATCCAAGCTTGAATTTGACTAGCAGCAACACCGCCACCTTCTCCACTTCCACCACCTGGTCCAAATCCTTCTCCAACTAATTTATTTTTAATATCAGTATAAAGAGAATTAAAATCTACATCAAGTCTACTAGGTTTAGTTTCACTTTCTGCAAATTTATTCATAATAAGATACTTACCCGTTCTAGCTTCACCAAGTTGAGTTGTAGACATAACATTATGAGTACCATCTCCACCTGAGCCACCACCACCTTCAAGACCAGCAATAATATCATTAATTTCTTGCTTAGTATAATAATTATTAAGTATAGAATTAATAATATTACGTACTTCTTCTTCGGTTAGTCCACCACCGCCAGAACCTCCACCAGCAGCATTAATAGTAATAGTACCATCAGTATTTTCTACAAAAGTAATATTAGTACCAGCTTTAATCTTATTTTTAAACATTGATACATAATTACTTTCAAAATATTGTTTATACTCATTACTGATATTACTACCATTTTGGTTTATTTTATTAAGAATTTCTTCAATCTTATTATTAATATATTGTTCAAGATTGGTAATACTATTTTCAATATTACTATTTAAATCTCCGATCTTATTATAAATATCTTCAAATTTAGCATTATATTCAGTAATAAGATTATTAATTCTATTATTAATATCAACAATATTTTGTTGTAATTGAGATATTTGATTATCATGAATTTCAAGATGGTCATTAATCTTTTTAAGTTCTGCAAGAAGCCAAGCATAAAACTTTTCCATCTCTTCTCTTAACTTCTCTAAGAAAGCTTCAAATTCAGCACGAGTAAGATATACAGATAAATCAAAACCCATACTTACCCATTTTTCACCATCCCAAAACCAATAAAAATCATTAGTATAAGAACCGCCCCAACCAACAATTTCAACTTGTTTATTATCTTCACCTAAATCAAGAGGATGATAAAGTATTTGACCAACAGCCCAATTTCCATCAAGAGATATAGATTCTTTATCAAACATATCTTCTTGACGATAATTACTAAGAAGTCTACATTGATTTAATTTAACTGCACCATCATACATTCTACCACCTCTCCAAAGAATAATACTATTATCTGGAAGTTCAATAGTTTGTCCAGCTAAACAATAATCATATTGAAGTATATAAATAGTATTAGGCTCGTTAATCATATCTTGAGTAAGAGTATTAACACCACTAATCATATTCTTACGAAGATATTTACGAGCCTTTCCACTATAATCATTTGTATTATAGTCTTTATCTGCAAATTTAAGAAGATTATCAACAACAGTTAAATCTTCTTCATCAGCAGCATTAGTAATCTGTGAAGCAGTAAACATTTGTTTAACAGATTCACTAAGCATTTCAGGAGTAATCTGACCTTCAAGTATTTGAACAGCATTATCTTCAAAATACTGTTTAAGCACTTGTGCCATATAATTAACTACAACATTACGACGAAGATAATTATCTTGAATATTAATACCAAATTCATCAGCAACTGCACGTTCTGCAATAGCTCTTGGAAACATACCACTAAACGATTCTACAAATTTAGAACCAATTTCAGAATCAGCTTCAAGATGCCATTTCTTTGCATTAGTAACAGGAGTTATTTCATCAAGAATATAACTCTTTTTAGTTTCAATAACATAAACTTCACAACCTACTCCAATCTGTTCCCAAGTAAGAGCATCTCTATCTTCCATTGTAGATACTACAATTCTAGCAGCTTTAAGACCTCTTTGAACAACAGCAATAAGTTCTAGTATTTCTTTCTTGAAAGTTTCATAATCAATAACTAAATCTTCTCGAAGTTTAGCAATAGGCTGCCAATACTCTTCATTAGATAAAGGAATACCAGCAGGAACAGCTTTACGAGATATATAGCTAGCATAGAAACCGTCATGAACTATACATAGTCTTTCATAAGGTCTATCATTCCATTGACCATTACAAGTAAGACTAACTTTACCAAGTTCTTCTTCTATTGTTTTCATACGTTCTCTAGGTTTACTAAATTCATAGTGTAGACCCCCCGTAGAGGATGGAACACATTCACATTATTCATTATCATAATCAACATCACTAAGACTATAAGTTTCATTATATTCTTTGCCTTCTTCTTTCTTCTCCCAAAGTTTACCAGTTTCAGGGTCAACATAAAATTTAGGAGCATCTCCACAACTAACTATTGCATGAATTTTACCTTCTTCATCAACAGGAAGCGTAATAGAACCACTATACTGAACTTGTTCACTACCTTCATAAATAATATTAAGTTGACCTTTAATATATTTAAGAAGAGTTTCAGCAAGTTTATCTTGACCAAGTTGATATGCTGCCATAGCAGATTGAAACATATTCCAACAAGTAACAATATTTCTATTATTACCTTTACAAGTAGCAGAACAATCATTAAGCATATCAAGTCCATATTGTGCCATAAGAACTAATAGCTTGTGATAAACACAAACATATTTGCTAGGAACAGTCATATAAACATATTGAGGATTAATCTCAACTTGTTCAGTTCCATCAGCTTTTACATAGACACCATTAACATAATTATCATCTATTTGTTCACTCATTCTAGCATCAAGTTATTGTATGAATTAATAATTGATTTTTGTTGCTCATCAGAAAGCAATTCTAAGGCTTCTAGTGCTTGAATTAAAATTTGTCCTTGTGTTAGTTTGCACCAATTTTTTTCGTTCAATGGGAAGCCTAATTCTGCTATTCTCACCTGTTTTTCAGCCATGCTTGCAATACGCAATTGCATCTCTTTCGATAGCTGTTTTGGATTACTAATATAACCTCTTATCATAATATCATCTTATTTAAATGCCTTATTAATAATATAAGCAGTATAATCATTAACTCTAATATCAATACGTTTATTAAACGCAAGAATACGTTGATTAGAATCAAGATTTTTATTATAGACAATATTTATAATATCACTATAAATATCTTCTTTCCATTCTTCTTTCATATAATGACTAAGATAATCTTCATCACCACGATACATATTAAGTTTAGAATAAGCATCATAATAAACACTATTAACTAAATGTCTAGCGTTATATTCTATTTGGTCACGATTATTATTAACATTATTAGTAATAATAGTTGAAGCAACAAACTTTGCACATTCCGAAGCTGCATTAACCATAGTAATAGAAATAACAGCTTTAGATTTTTCTCTATCTTTTTCAATAATATCTCTAGTAACTATGTTAAGAAGTTTGGCAATATCATCTAAAGGATTTCTTTTGTTATTATCAATTATCTTATTAATTATAAGATAAATAACAATAACAATACCGGGAATAAGACCTTGTTCAAAGGCATTTTGAATTAATTCCATTTTTATAGATACAAGAATAGGGACTATCAGTATCAACACTAATGCTAATACCAATAGCCCCTATTCGATTAATATTACCTAATATTTACCTAATCGAGTCGGGTAATAGGTTATGCTTTTTCTTCAGTAGCAATAGCTTTAAGGATAGTTTCAACAGTTGCAATAGCAGCAGCAGCTCCAGTAGGGAATGCTATTTGTACAATCTGATGAACAACTTCATCTCTAGTTTTCATTTCACGCGGAACAGCAAAACGAAGCGTAAAGATAGTATATCCAGCATCTGCACTATCAGGTTGCTTCAAAGGATTAATAGGATATGCAGGATACAGTTCAGTATAAGTATCACGGTAAGTATATTCAATACCTGCATCAGCAGCAGCCTTATTAGCTAAATCAGTAATATAAGCAGCGTCACCATAGGCAGGTAAACCGTGATCTGTAACTGTGACTGCAATACCAACTAATTCATCAGCTCCAAGAATTTCATAATCAATACCTTTAGACTCAGCAGTTAGAGTGATTTTAGCCTCAGTAACAGATGCTTTAATACCATGTCCAACAGTATTATTATTAATTTGGTTAGCTAATTTCTTTGCTACATCATTAGCAGTAGGATTAAGACCAGTATGAATGGTAGCAGTCCAACGATTACGTTCATTGAACTTTAATCCTTTTTTCACAATCATAATAGAATAATCAGAATAAGCATTTACATCTCCGATAGTAAGATTAGCAGAGAAAGTAGTAGCAGCTTGATAAACACCTTTAACAAAAGTAAGATGTTTCTTATAAGCTGGAAGAACTACTGGACCATTTGCTTCACGACCAAGATTAATGTAAAATTTATCGGTAATCTTAGTACCGTCAGCGTCAATCGTTTCCTTGCCATTAGCAAGATAAGTAAAAGCAACCGCTCCAGCAGCAAGAGGTAATCTCGCTCCATAAGCGACATTGCCCGCTAACAAAAACTGTCTCATTTTTAATTTAATTTAGAGTTTAACTTTGTTTATCAGCTCCATTAGAAGTAGCACCAATACTAGCAAGATAAATCTGTACTGCACGCATAACTATTTCCATATGTAAATAAGGAGGTAAATCACAATTAACCCAATCTTCTTCTCTATCTTCATCAAACTTAACTTTAGCAGGTTCTTTGATATAAAGATATTTAACTAATTGAGGTTTAACTGTATTATTACGTCCAGTATATATATTAACATTAATACCAGATTCATCACCAAATATAGTAACTATCGGAGCATCTTTCGCAGCACGATTACAGAAATCTCTTAGCGTTTGACCTAAATCTTCAGCTTCAATAATTCTGCAATCATAAATTGTCTTGCCATTATAACTAACTTGAAAGCCTGTATATAGCATTATTCCGTCGCTATCAATATTAATTTTATAAGGGTCAACTTCTGTTCCACCACCTGTAATATCTCCGCCGTTAACAGTACCCGCTGTGTATAAAGTTCTAAGAGCATTAACAGGACTAATAGAAGCATTTTGTCGAGCAACCTTATCATTATAAGGAACAGGTCCAACGTTTTCTACTATTACATTTCTAGCTTTTTCAATTATAGCAGCATTAAGACAAATATCTATATCTTCCATGAGAATAGCACGAACGGTCTGCATACCCATCTGTTGTGCCAGTTCTCTGAACGTCACGTGCATCTCCCCAATGTTCATAATCAAATGTTTTTAAGTTTATTTTTATAAGCACTAACAAGAGCACTATTAGTAGGATTTTTAAACCATGTAACAGCTTCCTTAACATTAGCACCAATGAACTCACCATCAGGAGTAGTAATATTCTGATTATGAATTGCTCTGATAAATTCTCCACGAGAAATAAGAACCTCAATTAAAGATTTAATAGTAATATCTTTATCATTGCAAAGTTTATTAAACTTAGCAGGTTCATTTGTACTAAATTTATCAAGATGTGATTGTTTATCAACAGTATCCATAGCCATACCGTTAGGAATATTAATATTATTGGCAACACAGTATTGAATAAATACAGCATCAAACAAATCACTATTCGTGAGAAGTTTAACATAATTGCCTTTAGCAGAATTAATTTCCTGACGATGTTTAGCAAGACGCTCAGCTTCTCTTTGGTCATCTTTAAAATAAAATCTAATAGATGGGTCAGAATTAATAAGAGCAATATCTTTAGCTACATCTTTATATAATAAACAATGACGATAAATTAGATAATCATCAAGAACAATAGGATAACCATATTTATACTTTTCACTTTCAAGAAGATTTAACTTAGTAATCTTAGCTTCAAGAGCTTCTCTAAGTTCTTTAACTCCTTTACGGTCACTATTCATATAAGCAGTTTCAATAGCTTCTTCTTCAGCTCTAAAACGAAGATAATCTCGTTTACGATTCCAAAAGAAAGAAATATCAAAAGTCTTACCTAGTTCATCAACTGAAACACTAATATTATTAAGATAAGCCTTAACCCGTGAAATAAAGTTTTCATTATTAGGAGCAAGACCAATTAAAGCAGGAAAATAAGATTCAATCTCACCTTTATTAGAAGAAAGAGTACGAGAACTACGAACACAACTACCAATTTTATCCATTCGTTTAGGTAATGTTTTATCATTAACTCTACGATATAATGAATAATTAGTAACTAAATTAATAGTAATAGTTCGTTTTTCAGTATAAGGTTCATCAAGACTTTCATCTCTAAATCCTACTGTATTAGCAGGCTGTTTATCTACTCCATCCTCTACGGGGGGTATAACCTGTTTATCTGTATTTATATTAGAAGCAGCAGGAGTATTTTCTCCTGCTTTATTAGCTTCATTTACTTTGTTAAAATCCATATCTTAAATAGCTTCTTTTAAATGATTATAATACACATTTCAATAAGAACATCTTAGTGGTATTATCTACCTGCAAACCAATAGAGCCTTTAACTTCATAACGAGCCATATCAATTTCAGTAGCTGCATGATTAGTATTAGGCAATCCCCAGCAAGCAGGAATATCAGTCATACCTTCAATAACTTTAGCTTTATAAGCCTGTCCTTTTTGACGTACTATACGAACATTCTGATTACCTTTATAATTACTCATATCAATCAAAGCAGCTTGATGAGAAGTAATAGGCAAACCGGTAGTAGGATGAATCATACCATTTTGCTTAGCAGCTTCAGCATCAGTACCCTTATCGAAATAAGCATTATGAATAACAGTAATGATATATCCATCTGGAGTTTTATACTTATTAAAGTAACGTCCATAAGAAAGACCATCACCATTATCTTGAATCATCTTTTCACCAAGAGGAGTAATAAATCCGTTTTCTTTAGCATCAGTTCTGATAGCCATTTCAAAGTCACGAATAAATCCTTTACCACCCATAAGAGCTACATTCTTATCGCCATCTTGAGTATCACGGTCAAGAACATCACCGATTGTACGTTCAAGTTTGTTAAGAGTCAGAACTTCACCATAAGTATCGTAGTTAGATTCACGACAAATTTCTAACATACCAGCAGTACGAGGAATAGGTTTACCATTATCATGGTCTTTCAAAGAAATAGTACCATCAGGCAAACGGTTATATTCAGACTTCCACAAACGTTCTTCGTTCATTACTCTCATGTGCAAGTTGAACTGCCGCATCTCTTCGTTAATCCAAAGATTAGAAGTACCACCATTATCATTTTGGAATTGATATTGAGTAACAACATTAGCAAGATTACCAGCTATTTCTTTAGAATAACGATAAAACTCAAGTTGAGAAGTCATTCCAGCAGGACCCATAGTATTGCTTCTGTTACCTTTAGAATAAGATTCAGAAACAGTAGGAGCACTCATTGCCCAATACATACCTTTAGCCAACCATTGAGGGTCAACATAAGCATCAGGATTAGGAGAAGTAAGTTTCAGAAGATAAGCATAACCATAAGCAGATTCACCTAAGTCTTTCTGAATACGAACTTGAGTAACACCATCAGGAGCAGTAAGACCATGTTGTTCAATAAACCAATGAGTAGAGAAATGAACTTCAAATTCACTACCATTTTGACCGGGTTTAGTAACAGCAGTATTAAAGTAAGTTACAAAGTCTGTAAACTTCATACGACCCATAGTTTTCCAAGTCCATTGTACAGTAGCAACTTCTTTAATACCACGACTACCTTGACCTTCAGTAATAAAACTTAAAGGAAAACGGTCATCATCCATACCATAATTATAAGTCAGAAAACTATTAATTTCTTCTGGCTTTTGAAGCTGAAGATAAGCAATTGATTCTTCATTAGAATAACCTCTATCTTCATAACGAGTTTGTCCAATAACACGTAATGTTTTCATCTACAAATTTACTATTATGTTAATAACCAAAACGCTCATCTTTCAGAGCATCTTTTTTACTGTCAGGTTTAGTTATTTTAATAGCTCCTTTTGTAGATTTACGTTGACTAGCAGTAAGTTTCAACTTTTTAGCTTCTTTATCAGAAACAGCCATTTCTATCAAACTATCATAACCTTTACCTGTATATTTAAGCCAAGCTTTAAGCAGTTCTTCATCGCGTCTTTCAGCAGGAGATAACTTCATTAAATCATTTTCATAACGAGAAAGTCCTTTATCATCAACTTGATAAACATAATTGAAGAAATCTTCAGGAGTAGTAGAAATCTGTTTACCATTACGTTCAATAATAACAGTTTCGGGAATACGATAACCAGCAATCTGTCGCTTATCAATACAATCTTTAACTCCATTCCAAAATTCCACAAGTTGTTTCTCTTCTTCTGCTTTAACTCGCATAGCTTCTTTAGCATTAGCTTCACGCATTTCGTTATCAGCTTTCTGAAGAGCTTCAAGTTCTTCTTTAGCAACATTGAAAAGTTCATTACTATCTTTAAGATATTGAATATACTTATCAACATTACCACGACGATTAAATTCCTTAAACGCCTCACGAACAATAGCTTCTTGTTGGCTTACATTATTTTCATCTACTTCAATACCATTTCTATCGCGAAGTTCACCAAAGCCTTCAAATGAATTACCATTTGCAACATAATAATTAAGAAAATCACCAACAATAGGATAATCTTCAAATAATTTATTAACACCAGCTTGAGCAAATTCATCACGTTTTAAATCAATAACGGATTGAATATAACTTGCAACTCCTTGAGGAGTATTTTCAAAAGTAACAGCTTTACCATCTTCTGAAGTAACAGAAACACCTACAAGTTCTTGAATTGATTTAACATCAATAGTATTTTCTTCTTTAGTATCTTCTACTTCAAATTCTTTAAGATAAGCAGCAACTTCATTTTTAGCTTTAAAGATATTACCTTTATCGTCAATAAGATTACCGTCTTTATCAACAGTATATTTATTATCTCCATCTTCGATAATAGTACCTTCTTCTAAATCATGTTCAGCATCAGCGTCATTCGCTTTACTAGTAGACTGACTCCCCGTGGAGGATGAAGATTGGTCATCTTTATTAGCATTAGAATCACTATTCCCATCTCCATTACCATTATTAGTAATATCATCAATAGAATTACCATCAGCATCTAACTGCCCTGTTTTACCTGTATCAAGGTCTGTAATGTCGTCAATAGGTTTTCCATCACCATTAGATGTTTCACCATTAAAACCAAAACTATCAAAATTAGGCATAATTCTTTGTTTTTAATTAATTACTATATCACAAATATAAACTATAATAATAATACGAGTTTTACTTGTATCGTTAAAATATGTTCACCTTTAAGCCGATTTGCCAACTAACATACTATTGCTAACTAGGATATTTATTACTGATAACCTAACCTGTCGCTTTCAGAGAAGCCGTGTATGAATCAAATTTTATCATAATGATTAATCTATCACGAAATGAATAAAGTGCTTAAAATGAGCTTAAAATGGCTCATGTGATGTAAATAAAAATGAAAATGGGCTGAACCTACTTTCACAAGCAAGTCCAGCCCTATTATGAACAAAATTTAGAAGTACAGCCGATTATTTACTTTTACTATCATAACGATTTTTATTCGTTTTTGCAATCTTGACTTTATCATCACTTTCTTTAAGTTTAACAGCTAATTCTTTTTCTTTAAGTTGTGCTTCAACGGAAGCCTTTTGAGCATCTAAACTAAGTTTACTACGTTCAAGATTAAGTCTAGCATTTTCCATACGTTCTTCAGCTTGACTCTTTTCAGCATCACTAAGACCATTATCAAAACTCATAATATTAGCATTTGCTTTCATAGCTTCAATCTGACCATCAAGATATTTTTCAACTCTAATAGTTTCTCTATCTTGTTCTGCTTTTCTATCAATCTTAGCAAGTTCAAATTCTTGACGAAGTTGTTCTGTTTGTTGAGAAACACGTTCAACATCAAGTTCATGTTCACGTTGAATATTTTGATATTTATCAATAAGCTTACTAATTTGAGCAACATTATCTCCACGTATAGCAGCATTAGCCATATCCATATTACCATTCTGAGCAGCACTAAATGCAAGTTGTTTATATTGTTCAAGTTTCTCACGTTCTTTAACAGAAGTTTTACAAGTAACAATATAATTAGCAAATATATGACTATTAACATCAAGACTTAAATATCTAATATCACCATCTTTAGTTTTATAAGAAGTATTAAGACCATCAATCCAAGCAAGTTTAGTATAATCCATTTCAGCTTGATAATCTCGTTCTCTCATTTTATCAAATATAAATTCAATAATAACAGAACCCATACTTCCACGAATAACTGCTTCATCAGTAACTCCTTTACCAGCACTATTAGCAATCTCACCATAACGTTGTGGAGTCATATCACATTCCATTTTAGCAGTCTGTTCAATCTCTTGAATAAGTTGCCCAAGTTCAGTAATATAATTATTCATACGACTTTCAAGATAACGAACAGTTTGTGCTTTAACAAGATTAGCATCATCTTCATCATCAATATAAAGTACTCCATCAGCAGCCATACGATATATAGTTTCAGCAGGTTTTTTACCAAGAAGAGACTTAGCAATCATAAGAACATTCATCTTATTTTTAGCAATAGCCATTTCTCTATGATAAGAAACTATATTACGAAATACTTGATAAGGAATAACTGTATCTACAACACTAAATCTTCCAAAACCCGGCAAAAGTTCTGCAATACCATTATAAGGAAGTTTGCCATTCCTATTATAAGCAATAGGACGAGCCTTATAAGGATATATGCTTGTAGCACGAGAACCAATTCTAACGCTCTCATAAACTTGTGGACGCCACACCCATTCAATACTAATATCACCACTAGCAGGGTTAAGCTGATAAGTTTCATCAACAATTCTTGTTGTAACAAATGCTCCATTACTATATGTAAGAATACCTTCTTTTATTTCACCTCTCCAAACAGTATGCCAAACTTCAAATAAACCATTATTAGCATCACGAGCCATTATATTAGTGTTCTTAATATGTTGCAAATCATCTTTATTAAATTTACTACATATATCACCAAAATAATACATATATTTATCCCAATTTAAAAGTGCTTTATCGCTAGAAGTAGTAGCACTATATTGATAATATGTATCAAGAGCTTCACGTTCTTTTTCAGAAAGATATTCATAAAATTCATCTATAATTTGCTGTTTAGTCAACATACGACGTTCAGCAAACATATCATAATCTTCTGCAAACATATTATCGTTAGGAACAGGAAAAGCATCTCTAACACTAACAACACGTTTAATTAATTGATTACCTACAACATCTCTATATGTATAACAAGCTCCAAAAGCAACAAATTCAAAATAAGCTCTAGCGTATATAGTAAAAGCATCAGTAAGGTCATCAATAACATTAATTAAATCTTGTCCTTGTGCACTAATATCATCAATAAAATTTTCATTAAATTCTTTAATAAAAGATTCAATATCAACAGCTTGTTCAGGATTAAATTGTTCAGGATTATTACCTTCATTAACAAACTGCATATAACTTTCTTGTATTTTCTTAGCAACAGCTTGTTCTGCAAGCATCATAATTTGTTTACCAAGTTCAGCATCTCTAGCAAATACAACTTCTGGATTATTAGCTCCAACAATAAAATCATGTGGATTCTTAATATATTCACCAATATATCTTCTAATAATACCTTTCATCATATCATAATTACGCATAGTAGCTGGAAAACGAGTTAGATTTTCATCTTTCTCATTATAAGGATTAAGAGTTTTTCTATAATATTCTCTAGGAATATTACCAAGAAGTATATTAAACTTTTCTTCTACATTAAAATCAGCTTTACAAGCAATACCAGCTTCTATAACGTAATCACAACATTTAGCATACCAATCAACTTCTTGTTTTTCAGCATAACTAACGTGCTGATTAGGAAAATCAAGTCTACCAAAATTATACATATCTTTATCTATTTAATCTTAAAACCATTGTCTATTAAAAATATCTGTTTTATCATTATCTTCTGTAACTTTCTTACGACTAGCAAGTTCTCGTTTACCTTTAATATCAATAGATTTCCAATATATACCCAAAAGTATAAGACTAGATATACGGTCAAAGTTACCTTCAGCATTAAACTTTTTAAGTTCAAGAATTGTTTGATAATCAAGAAATCTTTCAAAAACATAAATATCTTCTCCAAATTCATTCTTACCAATAACTTCATATAAGAACTCTTTAAGAAGACGAAGACCGTCTAGTTTCTTAGGACCACTACCAATATTATAACCATAACTAGTACTAACTTTTTCTTTAACAGCAGAATCCCAAACATATAAAGGTTCATAACCTAAATATTTAGTAGCTTTCCATTTACGAAAATTAGAAACAGTTTCACCACGATTTATTTCTACAAGTCCAGTACCAATACAATTATACCATTTACATAGTCGATAAAACTTTTCATCAGCTTCTTCTAGTCGTTCAGTACGTCCATAATATGCAGCACACAACTTAGGTTTAAATCCATTACGTTCTCTAGGCATTTCAATAACAAATATACTATTATGAGAATGTCTATCAGTAATTTCTTTTTTATCTTTATCAATACCAACAGGGTCATAAACTGCAACATAAGTACCGGGAAGAATACTTCTTATAAGTCTATCATTAATATATGTTTCTTCATATTCTGGGGCAAACCAAACTCTTATACAACCATGAGGGTCTTCATTACCGCGTCTAGGAACTCCTTGAATATAATCATAAGTTTTCATATCAGGATTTTCAATTCTTATACGAGCATTAGATTTAAAATAAATCTTTTTAGTTCCATCTTCAAATAGTTCACCATCAGTGTAAAACTTATAACTATTATCAACTCGAAGTTTATCTTCAAACTTATTAAGAGCTTCACTACTAAATATATTTTCACTAGCACTACTAAAAGATTCAGCAGGGAATAAAGCACGTTGACCAAGATAATTAAGATATTCTGCAAAAGTCTTAGCAGTCTTTTTCTTTTCAGTTCTTTCTCGTGCTGCAAGCTGAAGCCCTATTCGTAGATTACTATTTCCATCTTCATCAAATCCTTTAACTCCATCTATTTCTCCTTCAAGACCCCAAGCATAAGATTTAAAAAATCCACAAACTTCATTACGAGCATCATTATCAAAAACATTTTCAAAAGCCATAAATCCAAATGCTCTAGGATTATAAAAGTTTTGTTCAAATATTTGCATATTAGCAGCAGTAGCAGTTCCCCAAGCCATAAGAGTACCAGTAGTACGAGTACCAACAGTCATTGTAGGTTCAGTTACATTCATAAACTCATCAAAATTCTGCATTGTAGATAGCTCTTCAACTTTAATTGTAACAGCATCTTTACCAATAGCACAGTCTGGATTATTATTAGCACTAACGCTTAAAAGAGAACTAGACCAACTATCATCAGCTTCAACTCCATTTTTCATACGATAACCAAGTTTAAAACTATCAGTAGTAGGACTATATATACCTCTTTTAAATGGAGTCTTTTCTTCAAAGAACTTTAAGTTATTAACAGCAAAATCACTTAAACCTCCTTGTTTAATTAAATATTTATTATCAGCCGCAACATGAATAACAACTTTATGCTTAGATAAATTAACTTCATTAGAACTATCAGCAGCCATAATATAAGAAAAACCTCCACGTCGAGTTTTATCAATAATAAGATGTAAACCATTACGTCTACAAAATTCTATAATTTGCCAAGTCCAAAATTGAGCATCAATAAAACTAGGAAAACTATAAATCTTTTTAGCAGTAGCTCCATGTTCAGTAACAATAACAGATGATTCATCTGTACGTTCCATACGAGTATAATTAAGAAAATTATAATGACCACCTGTTATCCAAACATCTTCTATACTTCCATCTGGATTTTGCCAACAAGGAGCAGAAAAACCATTACGTCGTCTATCACATTCTCTACGTCTAAATTGTCTATGAGGAATACTATCAACTTTAAATTGAGTATATTTACCTGTGGCTTGATATGTTCTAGCAGCTTCATTAAAAAGTTCAGTATTAACAAATTTGCCGGGTCTAATATTTAAAAGAAAACCACCACTATCTCCAATTAAAAAGTTATTATGAGGGTCATACCATCCACAATCACTAGCTTTCTTATACTTTTTCTCTTTATCAGGTTCTTCAATGTATTCTAGAAAAGGATATTTACCATCAGCCATAATATTTTATTTAACTAGTAAACAAACAACAAAAGCGATAGCGCAAACAGCACCACCGCTTACCAAATATCTATTCTTACGTTTAATACGTTCAATAGACTTATTTAAATTATCATTTATTTTATTACTATTATCAAGATTATTTTGTAAAGTTTCAACTTCTTTATAAAGAGCATTATATTTAATCTTATGAAGATTAATTATACTATCTTGTTCATCAATAATATCTTTATAAAGTTTAGCTTTGATAATCTTAGTATTAGCAATCTTAATCATATTAATAGGAACAAGAACAGTTGTATCAGTAGTGTTGACTCCCCGTGGAGGATGCACTATATTATCAATCTCACTCTGACACCAACTTCTTGAATAACTCCCAAGTAGCACTGTCATTAAGACTAATAACTTTATCTTCAATATCTTTTTCATGTTCTTTAAGTTTATAAACTACACTTTCTCTTTCAGTTATAACTAACTGTATAGAATCAATCCGAACATGATTAATAGCGGTGTCACTTTTATTATATGAATTGGCTTCTACACTAAATCGACTTATTGATAAATACAAAGTTAAACACAAATTGATAATCGCTATTATAAATATTGCTATTAACATCTTCTTCATAATTCTATACAGTATTAAGTTAATCTTTTATTTCTATAAGTTTATTAAGTAAATCAAGATTCCATCTACCAGTTTCTTTAAGACCAAGGACTCTTTGAGCCATCTTAATAGCAGCAACTTGACCACAATTCACGTTAGTATCAAATAGTTGTTCAGCAACTCTCTGACTATTAAAATCATCAAGTTCAAATACATCCCAATAACCTACTTTATATTTTTCCCAAACAAGTTTCTGAAGCTGAACATCATTATCAAGTTTAGACTTAAACTCTTTACTACCAACAGTATAATGTTTCTTATAAGAATCAATCATAGTCCAACCTTGCCAAGTAGGATTATATTTACGACTGATACCTCTATAAGTTTCTCCACCAGCATCATCTTTATCGTTTACATAACCACCTTCTTTAATAGATAGTTTTTTAAAAGCATCTCCAAAGTAAGCCATAATTTAATTTATATAAGGATTAGTACAATATCTAAAACAATCAACAGCGTCATAATATTCATCTTCATCAAATTCTTTAATTGTAACCCAAAACCAAAGAACTTTAATTTGAACTTTATAAATCACAAATTCAAAGTCATCACCAATATGATGTTCATCGCCAATTAATCTTATATTTTTTCTACGATTAATAATATACATAACTTATTCATCAAGAGTTCTACGAATCCAACCTCTAAGAAATTTAATATTATTTCCTTTACCAGCAATATCATTATAATATCTAATACGTTCTAGCTTATATTTAGCAACAAAATAATCAGCACTAATAGTCGTATCAGATTTATAAGCATTAAGAGAGTCTTGAGTTCTACGAAGTAATTCTTTAGTTAGAACTAATTCATTAACAGCAGTAGAATCAGTAACAGGAACATATCTAATCTCTGGAACAGGAGTAATACGTTTAGTACATCCACTAGATAAACAAACAGCAAATATAACTAAAACAATAAATCCAATAATTACTCCAATTAAATTATCTTTATTTAATTTCATATAGCAAGTTTAAATTGAGTTTGAACACCACTAGCTTTAATTTGTAATTCTCTATCTTTAAGAACTTTATTAATATCATCACGTAGATAATTCATAGTAAAGAATTTAGTAGTTTCAATAGGATTTTCTTTAATATGATAAAGACCGTCAGAAAATCTTTTTGGCATACCATATTCATTAAGTTCAAAATCACTATCAATATGACATAACCAAATACCTTTAATAGTTAAACCAAGTATATATTCAACAGCAAAAGCATACATACTAAGTTGAAGATTATATATAGCACCATTACAATTAGGGAGATGATTAAGAGGAGCTAAAAGTCGTTCATCTTTATCAACCCAAACATTAGTTTGTTGTGCAGGTTTAACTGTTTTATCTTTCTTATAATAACCACTACTAAATTTTAATCCACCACGATTTGTTTTCCAATCACCTACAACAGCACAATTAGTATCTTCATTAACTAGAAGAATATCAATAGTTCCACTAATTAACCAATCTATAAGAAACATACCAATCTCACTATAAATCTTATATCCTCTTTCAGTGTACATTTTAAATGCATCATAAATAAGAGGATAACGATTATCTGTAAGTTCAATAAAATCTTTAAGATTAAGAAGTTTATAATTAGCACCAAAATTTGGAATATCAGCAATAGTAACCATTACACCATCTTCACGTTTATCAAGATAATTAATAGCTTGTTGAAACATAGATGCTCCTTTAACACCATCTTCAAGACCATTATGAGTATTAGTTCCACGTTCACAAGCTTCTTTAGTAATAGTTGACCATTGTTCTTCTAGTTTCTTCTCACTTATTCCTAGTTCTTTAGACTTCTTTCTCAACCAATAGTTCTTATCGAACTTTGGAGCATAATTATGAAGGATAGTAGTAGTTGAAATATAATCATTACCTAGACTATCATTATATTTATGTTCTTCTTCATGAAAAATAAGTCTAATATCATTATATCTTTTATCTCTAAGTTCCATATTATTAATACCATTAAGTTCAACACTAGTTTGGACCCGCTTCGGCACTACGTGCCTACGCTAGACTCCCCGTGGAGGATGAAGTGGATTAGCATCAGCTTATTCTTCAATCATACTACTAGTAATTTCAACTCCACCTCTACCAGCAACATTCTCTTGTTCATACAGAAGATTTTCTTCAGCTACATTAAGAGCTTTAATCGTGTTTGGAAACTGATTAGCTAAATCATTAATTTGTTTCATATAACCAATAACAGTTGGAACATCTTCTAGACTAGCACCATCAGATAACTTGTCATTCAACAATTCATTTAACTTGCTAGCAGCTAGAGCAACATTATGAATACCACGCTTAATATTAAGTACAGCTTCCATACCAGCACCAGCTTTTTGATTATAATATCTTTTAATAAGTTTCCAAACAAGAATATCAGGTTGATAATTTTTAGGTAAATCAAAATTTTCAATAGCTTTCTTAAGAGCTTCTTTTTCACTAAGACCTTCTTGTAGACATGGACCTTTAGGGTCACCAAGATAATAAATAACTCCAACTTCTTTAATATACATCTCTTTATTAGGAGATTTATCTCTAGTATAAAGAAGACTAACATCTCTATCAAGAAGTTGTTTAAGTGTAGGAGCTTTTGGCATACCAGTTTCATCTATGGTCAGCATCCAATCCAATTCCAAACCGTTCATATATTTCTTCTACTTCTTCATCAAATTCAATAATTTCAAGTTTACCCATAGCATATAGCCAAAGATTAGCATAAGCAGCACTATGTTTTTTACTTAGTTTAATCCAAATAGGAAGAAGTTTCTTTTTAAACTTATGTTCAGTTTTAATCTTTTCTTCTTCTTCATAATGTTTTTGCTTTTCTTCTTCCATAACTTTAGCAGTATATTCTTTATACTCTTCTCTAGTCATAGTTTTTCTAGCTTCTTTAAAGTCTTTATAATGACTAATAAGTTTGGAACGATACCAATTCTTTTGAATAGTACCAATATGAGGAATAGCAACACATTTATCTTTTCGTATATTAATACTAGCTTCTTTTTCAAGACTTTCAATAATAGATTTACAAAGTATTCTATCATCACCTTGAAATCCAATATCATCTAATATATTATTTATATCTTTATAGATAAGAATATAATCATCATCAAAATCTTCTTGAGAACTAGTATTAGTTATATTAAAACTAGTATTAGTCTTAAAATCCATAATTGAAAGTTTAAGAACTCTTCTTAGATTACTACTATAAACAAGAACACAAGTACCTATAATTTTAAATTATACATAAGTAGTTCTAAGAAGAGTTCGATTATTTAGACGAAATGGCTAATTAGCTTTTTAGCAGAATGATAAACAAAAGGATTAATAGCTTTATGTTTATCAGTAATAGCAGCTCTTAAATCATTAATAGCTATAACTTTAAATTCAACAAACCAAACTTTCTGTCCTTTTTTATATCCTTGATTTTGTCCAAAAGTACCAACAGTAATAGAACGAGTTAGTTCAGTATCATTAGTAATATACTTATTAACAAATTGAGGACTAAGAACATTATGTTTAAGATAAAGATGATAACCACGTTCAAGAGTAGAACGGTCAATAATAATCCTATCCATTTGATTTATACCAATAAGTTCAGCATCTTCTTTACTAATCTTAGCAATAATTGGCATAACCTCAACTGTATTTACTTTACTATTAATAACACCGAACAAACTTTCATTTTGGCAAAGAGCAACAACACAATAATGTTTAGCAACAACTACATTAGTAAGAATAGCGTCAAGTGCTTCACTTGTTATTTCGCTAATGTCAGTAGGTATTTGAATACCAAAATCTTTAAATTTACTTTCAACTTCAATCATAATACTAATTTATTTAGTTTTAATAATACTATCAATACCTATATTTCCAAGTTTAAGTTTACTAGGAACTTTAACTTCTTTTTTATTCCTTTCACCACTATGAAATTCTCTAGTGTATTTAGGTTTAGTTTCACTTTTATCTTTACCCATAACTTAATTGTTTTTAGCAAATGTAAGAGTTTGAATGAATCTACCAAGAGAAAAACTATTTTTAACATTTATGTCATAGAGGATTATATGATTATAAATATGCAAGTCATACTCCCCGTGGAGGATGGAGATGAGTTAGACTTAATCATATTAGTATTAATGATATTAATAGAGATAATAATAATAATAATGATAGTATTGATTAACTTGATGTGATTGATACTGATTGTATTCATCCTCCACGGGGAGTTGAGCGGAGAGCGAAGCTCGGAGCGGGTCACAGCGAATCTATTAATGCTGATTATATTAAATATTATATATAATATATCTATATAGATACTATTGCTAACTTATAATTACTTGATTATCAATAAGTTATAAATACTAATTTATACCATACATGGAATAGATTTCGCTATTTATTTGCTATATTTATACCATACATGGAATAGATTTCGACATTTCCTAGAGTAATATATTTTTATGTTAAACTTAATAATATTATTGTTATGACTTTTAAAGAAGATTTTAAACCTACTAAAGTTTATAATAAACTTGTTAATGATGTTTGTTATAATGCTGATTGCTTAGAAGAATTTGAAAAACAAAGACTTGTTGTTGCTAATCCTTTTAGTTATAATAAAAGTACCAGAACTGGTATAGTTGCTGAATTTGATAATGGTTATCATCTTAGTAAAGAAGTTGGTATTAAACGTAATTTTGTTACTATTGGTATGAGAGTTTGGGATATAATAAGAAAAAATAGATATGCTGTTATTATTTCTTTTATTGGTTATATTGCTGAAAATATTAAATTTAATAGTAATGTTATTTATATTTCTCATGATTTAATTAAAGGTTATGGTTTAGTTAAGCCTAATTATAGAGATTATTATAACGCTATTGCTTATCTTGAAGATGAAAATATTATTAAAAGAACTAATATTAGAAATATTTATGTTGTTAATCCTATTTATATATTTAGAGGTGATGTTAACAAACTTATTAATATTATTAGTGAAGCTAAATTAATAAAAACTTTTGATGATAAAGATAGACTTATAGTTGATAAATTTGTTTTATTTAAAAATGATACTGATAAAGGTATTGTTATTGCTAATAAAGATTTGTATGCAACTGAAGTTATAGATATTAGTGGAGACTGAGTTAAATGCGATGATAAAAATGATGATAATTATAAAGATGAGGGCGAAGATAATGGAAATAATGAAGATGAAGGTAATAAAGGTAACGATAATGAAAATGAAATGAAAAGTTATAATGAGAGTGATAGTGAAAATGATAGTAATGGTAATAATTAGAGTGAAAATAGTGTATATTAATGTTTTGATGAGGCTAGTGAGTATAAGAGGTGGGTCATTAAACTCATCTTGGACACCCCCGTCAAGTTCTAGGAGAAAGTAATAACGAAGATAATAATGAATAATATAGTAAAGATAATGGTAATTAAATGATGATAAAAGATGATGAGAATGAGAATGAATAAGATGATGAGAGTGATAGTAAAAGTAATAATGGTAATTAAGTTTATTAGTGTTTTAATGGGGCTAGTGAGTATAACCCCCGGTCATGTTAAACTTGATTGACTACCCCCGCCTAAAGTTGATAGAGTTAATGATAATCTTGCTCATTATCAACATTAAATATTTTGAGATTATTCATCTCATTACATTACTAATTATTAACACTAATCATTATGAAAACAAACAAACCATTGTTGTTAGTTGCAATCATACTGATGATGCCAGCTATCATACTAGCATTGAAAGTAGAGCCAACTAGTGATGAACAGATTACTGCTGTTGTATTTGGAATACTATCGGCTATTGTTAGTTATCTTAGTAGAGATTAATCTCTACTAGATGATGTTGCTCATTATCAACATTAAATACTTTGCAGTTGAAACGAAAACAACTGTCAGTAATGCTACTGATTAGCGTAATTAAATACTTAATAGTCATGCCAGACGTTAAAGATTTTGCACAAGCTGCACAAGGTGCTGCTGCTGCTCCCGAGAATGTTAATCCTGTTCAACCTACTGTTGATACAGATAACCAAAGTTCTGCGCAAGTGGAAACCATTGATGATGTTGTTAGACGCATCTGTACTGATGGTCATAGTTATGTAATGACTACTGTCATTACTAATATTGATTGTCAAGAACGTACAGGTCGTAATGGCAATTCTTATCTCAATGCGTTTGTTACTATTGCTAGTCCTGTCAAAGGTGCTCAAAGTATGCCTGATGGTACACATCGAATGGGTATGCTTGGTGCTATTCAGATGCCATTCAATCAGATACTGCTTGTAATGCGCAAAGACAAGTTCTACGGTAGATTTGTCAACTATGTTGGCGAAGCTGCTGAAGCTGGTTTTGCTAGTATGTATCTGACTGGTGTTGCTGTCAAAGTTCTTTGCCAGTTTGTACCTGCTGGTGTACAAGACCGTAATCCGTTTACTCGTAAAGATAATCTTTACAATGTTGTGGATTATGACCGATATGTATATCATATTGTAGGTATCGAACAGCCTACTGACCCTGTTCTTGTTGGTGCATATAATGTACTTATCAAGCAGATTATGGACGATGCTCGTGCTGTCATTGCTGCCAAGCGTGAGGCTAAAGCTAAAGCAGCTAGTTTTGTTGCTACTGTAATGAACGATGACGACGTACCGTTCTAATGAACATGGTGCTCTAACCTTCGGGTTGGAGCACTGATGTTATCAACAATAGTTTTGTTGATGCTGTTGCTAGTGTTCAACCTCGAAATGCTCATTATCAACATTAAATATATTGCAGCAAACGAACTTAACAGTCTGATAAGTCTTATCAGTCATGAACTAGCTGCAAGTTCTGATAAGTCTTATCCTAATATTAAACATCATGAAAGTACATCGTATTATTACTACTATTGAAGTTGAGAATGATAATTCTATTACTTCTATTGAACTTATTAATCTTCATCCTGCTAATGCTGATATTCTTCTTGCTATTACTGATATTACTACTAATGGTAATGCTGAAGATATAACAAAAATATATGATAGTGTTAATAAGAGTAGACTTGGTATTGCTGGTAAATTAAAAGGTATCGCTCGTATTATTAATGATAGTCTTGATAATTATGAATTTAATGTAGTTACTGATGATAATTCTACTAATGAAACTAATGATGATTTACTCCTATAACATTTTGTTATACTGATATTGGTCATGGAGATTTACTCTCATAACAAAAAGTTATAGAGGTGAAATTAGAGGTGACTAGAGGTATTGAATGTGGAGAAAGAGGATATGGAGATGAAAGTGGTGAATGTGGATTTCGTGGAGAATGAGATGGTGGAGTTGGATGTGGTTCAAATAGGGTTAAATTGAGGTTGATGGTGGAGTTGAGAGTGATTGTGGTAGTGGTGAATGTGGAGATAAGGGTGGAGATGGTGATGCTAAAGGAACTAGACCTGCTGGTTATCTTCCTACTACTAAACCTATTGCTCTTCATCCTCTTTCTAATCAATCTAAACCTATTGTTCCAACTCCCTCTCTTTCTCTCTTATAACTTCTCGTTATACTCTTATAACTTCTCGTTATAACTCTCATAACCTTTAGTTATAACTATTTCATCTCTATCATCTCTAGTTATATCACTATCAGTTTCAGTCATATTCGTCATGACTATCTCTATCAGTTTCAGTTCTAGCTCTACCACGTCTATCGTCATGACTATTAGTCATACAATCGTTATTAAGACTAGCTCTAACAGTATTATCAAGTCTAATAAGACTTCTAGTCATAATGACCAATAGCATTAGTTCTAGTTAATAATAGCACTATTAATATTATCAGTATTATAATGACTATTAATACTAGTCATGCTAATATTGCTGGTCATATTACTAATGATATTCTTAATATTCTTGATATTACTGATTCTCTTTATACTAATGATACTCTTGATACTGTTGATGTTTATTATACTCGTGGTAAGTTAATTCCTATTGCTATAACTATTTTAGTTATTTTAATATAGCTATTGATTATTAGTTAGAATTATAGTATAAATAAATTATAATATATTTGGAGTATTATATTTAATTATTATATTTGTCGTGTTGTTCAGTAGAGTAATATTGCTACTGATAATAATATTAATCTTAAACTTATAAGTGTTATGGTAAATTTTGATAATGTTACTAGTAATGTTCAATCTAAGCCTAGAAAGAAAACTATGGCTGAAAGTTTAGAAGAAGCTAAACAAGAAGGTAAACTTGTTGTTCCTGAAGAAGATACACAAGTTAATGCTGTTGTTAGTAGTGAAACTGTTCAGCCTAAGAATAAAGCTAGGAAGAAAAAACAAAGTAAAGTTCGTAAACAGGAAGAACAAACTACTGTTGTTAGTCAAGCTAATGAAGATAATGATTTTAAAGATGCTAAGACTGATAAACGTGGTGTTCCTGTTGGAATTAATGTTCCTCAACATATTCTTGATGTAGTTTGTATTGTTAAATTCAATGCTGCATTTAGGCGTCATACTTCTCTTAATATTCTTCATGCTCTTGAAGATGATGGAAGAATATGTAATTCTAAAGGTGCTTATGTTGACTTCTTATGGAATAAGTTTAGAGTTACTGCTGATGGTGGACTTCGTAGAGAATATAGATATACAGATGATTTATTCATTGATGCTTTAGTTAAAGCTCATGCTGATGTTGCTAGTGATAGTCAACGAGTTATTGGTATTATGATTGATACTGAAACTGAACTTCATAAAAAGAATAAAGATTCTGAAGCTAGTTAAGTTTGTAGTGTAGACTCCCCGTAGAGGATGAGATAGTGCTGTTGAGCTTATTAAAGCTAATTCTCATTTGCTTGTCATTTTCTACATTTTCTTGCCATTTTGTTTATTGGGTTTGTTATAGTTAATAATGTTGATGATAATCATTCTCTACTCGGAGTTTATTTTATATATAAAGATATGGAAAGAACTGATATTTATTTTGTTGAAGATAATACATATTTCAATAATAATGTTGAAGGTGTTGAAATTCATGCAGAATGTCTAAGTCAAGATTTTGACGATATTGCTTGGGAACCAATAGTTGATGATAGTCCTATTGTTGACCCTGAAAATGATGTTTTTGGTTATTATGATTAAATAAATAAAATTATGGAAAATATTAATATTAAAGTTATTCTTGATGAAGTTTTTGGTAAATCTTGTGATAGTATTATTTGTGATACTTGCAAATATAAAGAAGATTATAATCTTATTAATAAATTCATTAATGATATTAAAGATAAAGGTTTATCTCCAGAACAATCTGTTAGAGCATTAGCTTTATTTATATATGTTCTTAAAGAACAAAAATATCTTAATGATTTTGGTAAAACTCAAGAAGATATTATTAAACTTGCTACTGAAAATGGATTTGAACTTGATTGGCTTATTAATCGTTGGGATAGTATAATTGAAGATAAAGATATTCTTAAACCTATTATTGCTGTTTTTCCTAAATATGCTAAAGATATGATTATTAATATTGTTAACGCTAATACTGAAATTAATCATTTGATTGCTCAACATATTATTGATACTTCTAATGCAGAATATAAGGAAATGATTAAAATGGTTAATCAATCTGTTGATAATAATAAACAAGAGAATAAGTTTAAGAATTTTAGCGATGATGAAATTTATTCTGAACTTAAACGTAGAAAAGCAAATAAATCTACTAAATAATCCCACATAAATTTTTGATTGTATTTCTAATGCTACTGTCTGTGAAGATAGTAGTGTTATTTCACTTGCTGATGATGGAGGAATTGAACTCCGAAACTATGATATTGTTATTATCCGTTTTAATTTCTAAAATTGTTAGGTTTGTAATAGTACAGTCTGTGAAGATAGTGCTATTAATATTTATCATAGTCCAAGTGTTATATGTCATATTTATTTTGGTGTTAATAATGTTATTATTGATTGTGAAATTAGTAATAATGATGTTTATGTCAAACATTTCGTTTATATGATTTCGTATTTGTAGATTTGCCTAGTATTGTCTGTGAAGATAGTGCTAGGCTTTTTAGTATGTATATTATTAACTTTAAATATATAATTAAAATGGATAATTATGATTCTTTTATTTTTGATGGTCTATTAGATAGATATATTGAAGAACAAGCTAAGTTTAAAAAAGGACAAGTAGTTTATATGGAATATACTTATCAATATCATAATCAAACTAAGCTTGGTGTTTGTGTTGGTATTGTAACCGAAGTTGGAATTACTAAAATCGAACGTACAGTAGGTAATAATAAATATATTAATTATCCTATTGTATATGCTGTAACTCATGCTAAAGGTGTTAGTCGTTGTGTTAGTGAATGTAAACTTGGTTCTGTATCTGAACATATTCTTAAAGAACGTCTTAAACGTGATGGTAAGAATAATGAACAGAATAATGAGGCTGCTACAAATGACTAGCTATTTACGTTTATGATGCATTCACAGATACGGTTCTTTTGCTCTCTGTTGAATTTTCATATATAATCTGATTAATCTATCACGATTAATATTGAGTTCAATACAGGGCAAAAGAACTAGCTAATAAATGTTAAACTAAAAATTTAATACAGTTTTATTATGAATTATATTACTTATAAACAAATTGATGGTACTATTACATCTGGATTTAAAGTTAAACTTTATGATATAGTTACTTTGAATACTGGTTATTGGAAAGATAAACTTGCTATTGTTCTATATATTAATGAAGATAAAAAACAAATTAAAGTTCGTATTATTGAATGTGGCATGAACTTAACTCTTAAAGTTAAAGATGTTCAATTTGTTAATCATAATAATAGAACTGCTGCTCGTTCTTATATTGATTTATGTAATAAACTATCTAAAGCCTTTCGTGATAAATATACTGATAAACATTATATAAAAGATAATTGGTTTACTGATAAGTTTATTATTAACGATATAACTGCTGATACTATTGCTAAAGGTATTGGTCAATATATTACTAATACTGATAGTGATAGGTATTCTGTTAGTGCTATTATGTGGCTTAGTGATATTAAAGATTATATAGATGCTTTACTTAAATATGGTGATTTTGATTTTGTTGCTAAAGCATTTAAAATCTATAATATTACTGATACTAGATTTGAACTCATTCGTAAACTTTATCATTATTTCTATGATTGAAAATATTACTCTTGTTGCTATCGGTGTTTGTGCTGGACTTGTTCCACTTCTTATAGTTGAAATATTGAAGCTATATAAGAAGATTGAACGAATTAATATAGATATTAATAAACTTCAAATGAAAGATATAGAACTTCATCGTAATATTGAATTTATTATTAATGATAGTAAATCTAATAAAGAAGTTCTTGAACATTTCATTGATGAACTAATAAACTTAAAGATAATATTAAAGCGAAAGTTTAATGTCTAGCTTGCTTCCATCCTCTACGGGGGGTCGCCACGGAGCGTAGCGTAGTGGCTCTACTAATCTTACTATTATTGAACTTATTATAGTTTTACCTATTAAATATAATTGTTTTATTAATCTTTAAAAATGTAAAGTACTTATGAAAAAGTATGATGAAGTTTTTGTTGTTCGTCAACTTAATAATGTTGGCGCTGTTATTGGAATCAATCCTGCTAGTAAAGTTATTAAAGTAGCTAAAAATAGTGCTATTGGTAATGGAACTAGTGGTAAGATTGATTTTCTCACTCATTATTGTGGTTATCATGTTGAGATTGTTGATGTTATTCAACAACAAAAAGAACGTGATGAAGAAATTGCTGCTAAGAAAGCTGCTAA
>OGPZ01000055.1_pt1 | contig 97221 bp, 78 predicted proteins | sample 1553111 | NCBI WGS metagenome assembly OGPZ01 (sample SAMEA2579968, study PRJEB22360) | human gut metagenome
ACATCGCCCTTTCACGGCGGTAACACGGGTTCAAATCCCGTTGGAGTCATTTTTACATTATGGCGACTTAGCCAAGTGGTAAGGCATGGGACTGCAACTCCCTGATCATCGGTTCAAATCCGTTAGTCGCCTTAGAGACCTCTATGATTTTATCATAGGGGTTTTTTCAATATAATGTATTTTATAGGAAAAGATGCGTTGTTTGTAATACAAGTTTGTAAAAATTGAAAGAGGAAGGACAGGAGTAAGATGCAAAAAGAACATTTCCTAAAAAAGACAGTTATTGTATGTCTTCTGGCTATGATCTGTTGTGTTCTGTGGGGAAGTGCTTTTCCGGGAATTAAAATCGGCTATAAACTTTGGAATATTGATATAAAAGATATGGCATCTCAGATTGTTTTTGCTGGAGTTCGTTTCTTTTTAGCAGGTGTGCTTACGATTATCATAGGAAGTGTTTTGCAAAGAAATATTTTGTTTCCGCGAAAAGAAAATGTGAAAGCGATTCTTTGTCTTGCCGCATTTCAGACAGTGATCCAATATCTGTTTTTTTATATTGGGCTGGCTCATACGACTGGTGTAAAGGCTTCTATTTTGACTGCATGTAATGTGTTTTTTGCGATTTTGATCGCTGGTGTTTTTCTCCATCAGGAGAAGCTTAACAAAAGAATTCTGATTGGTTGTCTGCTAGGCTTTCTTGGAGTGATATGTATTAATATGCAGTCAGGAAGTGTAGAGCTTCATTTTATCTGGAACGGAGATGGCTTTATACTGCTTGCGGCGTTATCCTATGCCATTTCCTCAGTCATGATCAAGCAGTATGGAAAGACACAAAATACTGTACTGCTTAGTGGATATCAATTTATGGCTGGTGGCATTGTTTTGCTGGTGACAGGAATTGTATTGGGCGGACAAATCCAAAATGGACAGAACGGTGCAATTGCTATTATTTTGTATTTGTCATTTGTATCGGCAATTGCATATTCTTTATGGGGTGTTTTGTTAAAGTATAATCCGATTTCAAAAGTAACTGTTTTTGGATTTTTTAATCCGATTGCAGGCGTGATCTTGTCTGCATTGCTTTTGCAGGAAAAACAGGATATGGGACTCGGAACATTAATTGCTTTAATTTTAGTATCTTGTGGGATTTATCTTGTAAACAGGGATTCGGATAAAAAGAAGAAAAAATAGACAGTGACAGCAAAATGTTCTAAAATAGCAGGATGTACAAGAATGTATGCTTGAAATATGAAAAAATAAGAGACTTAAAGGTGATAGTCATATTTTATGTTGTTGTGTTTTTGAAACTGTAAATGAGTTGCGATAAGCAAAAATAATCAGTAGATGAATTATGGTAAGTAAAAATGATCAGTAGATGAGTTGTGCTAAGCAAAAATGATCTGAAAAACAGAAAAGCAAAAGCTTGGAAATGGAGTTGAACATGAAAAATAGTTATCGTTTTTTTCAAAATAGAGAATGTGAGTATTTTCCATGTCATTCTGTAAAAGATGATACAGATTTTAATTGTCTTTTTTGCTTTTGCCCGTTATATTGGAAAGAGCAGTGTCTTGGTAATCCGGTTTATATTAAAGATGCGAGAGGGCAAAAGATTAAAGATTGTACGAATTGTACGATTGTTCACAGACCGGATATGTATGACCGGGTCGTGAAAAAGCTCATGGAAACAGATCAGACCTTTTCGATTGATATACGAAGCATTTGGGACACTATCTGGGAGCGGGTAGCAAGGATGGCATCCTGGGAACAAATGGATCAACAGACATATCGTGAACATAAAGCAGAAGCTACAAGTGGAATGGTTTCTATTTTAGAGAAAGATAAGACATTATATTCGATCAAAGTTCTTTTGCAGCCATTTGAAAAAGAATGCATACAAGCTGGTTTTTTTATGTTTGGTGAAACCAATATACGATGTAACATTTTAGAAAAAATATGCAGAGAACAGATCGTATGCGGTTATTTATATTGTTTTCATGCGCCTGATATACCAATGGGTGAAAAAACATCTTTGTTAATGCAATATTATATTGAGCTTTTTCAAATTGCCTGCATGGATGTTACAAGAGAGTATGTACAGGAGTATTTGGAAAAGAAACATAGTACGGATAATGCATTTTGCAGCCCGTCTTTTGGACCCGGATGTTATGGAATGAACATAGATGCTGTCAAGCCATTATTGGATCTGATGGATTCTCAAAAAGCAGGTGTTTCGTGGAAACAGGATAATATGCAGCCGTCTATGAGTATTGCCGGGATTTATCTGGTTAGTGTAGAAAATTTGCAAACGATCTGTAAAGATTGTGAAAGCTGTCTGGGAATGGAGAGTGGCTGCTCATATTGTTATGGTCGAAATCAGGCAATGGATAAAAAGAAAAGAGGCTAAGTATGGAAAAAGATTTTTTAGGAGATATTGAGCAATTTTTTGGAGAGTCAAAATTAAAGCCGGAGCAATATTCCGCATTAGGACTTGCTTATATTGGAGATTGTGTGTATGATCTGATCATACGAACGATCGTAATTGACCTTGGAAACGGTAAAGTGAAAAATTTTCATCGGATAACAAGCAGTATTGTAAAAGCAACTTCACAGGCAAAATTGATGAAAGTGATCATGGAAGATCTTACACAGGAAGAAGAAGCTGTTTATCGTCATGGACGCAATACAAAATCAGCAACATCTGCTAAAAATGCTTCGATTGTCGATTATCGCGTAGCAACGGGATTTGAAGCATTGATTGGATATTTATATTTGAAACATGAGATGCCACGAGCATTAGAACTTGTAAAAAAGGGACTGGAAAAAGCAGAGTTGCTTCCGGAAACATTGTAATCTGCAAAGCTCGTTGAAAATGATTTAAAGAGAATTTGTAAAAAAGTGAATGTGGAAATGAAACGAAGGGGCTGCATGAAATAATGAAGTGGGTATCAGCTACATAGAGCAGTTCATAACACTGGGAATAAAGAAGCAGCAATCATGATCGGATTATAATAAACTGATAAATAAAGAACAGTAATCATGATCGGATTATAATAAATTAATAAATAAAGAAAAGAAACAACTGAAAATACATTTTAGAAGACGGAGGATCATTATGAGATATGAAGAATTGACAATAGAAGGAAGAAATGCAGTGTTAGAAGCGTTCCGTTCAGGAAAAACCATTGACAAGGTTTTTGTTCTTGACGGAAGTCAGGACGGACCGATCCGTACAATCGTCAGAGAAGCAAAGAAAACGGATGCAATCATAACTTTTGTCAAAAAAGAACGTTTGGATCAAATGTCAGAGACCGGAAAGCATCAGGGCGTGATTGCATATGCAGCTGCTTATGAATATGGAACAGTAGAAGAAATGCTTCAAAGTGCTGAGGAGAAGCAGGAACCGCCATTTTTGATCTTATTGGACAATATTGAAGATCCACACAATCTGGGCTCTATCTTGCGTACCGCTAATCAGGTAGGTGCACATGGTGTCATTATCCCAAAGCGTAGAGCAGTCGGATTGACAGCTACGGTTGCAAAGGCTTCTGCAGGTGCGATTAATTATACTCCGGTAGCAAAAGTTACCAATCTTGTAAAAACAATGGATGAACTTAAGAAAAAAGGAATGTGGTTTGTCTGTGGTGATATGGATGGAGATCCCATGTACCAATTGGATCTGACAGGACCGATTGGTGTTGTTATTGGAAATGAAGGGGATGGAGTAAGTCGTCTTGTCAAAGAAAATTGCGACTTTGTAGCGTCCATTCCAATGTTTGGCGATATTGATTCGCTCAATGCATCTGTAGCAATGGGAGTGTTATCTTATGAGATCGTAAGACAGAAAATACAAAAAGCAAAATAAGTCTTTAAGGTAGAGTGGCAAGAAAAACCTTTTTGATATGGATTTGCAAGAATAAGATGAGAAAAGCACTTGATGGGGAGTTGCAGGAACAAAGCTGAGGGAGAGGAAGATTCTATGGTGTTGAAGGGAAAAAAAGAAGAAGAGCTGATCGCATCAGCACAAAATGGAAATGAAGAAGCAATGGCGGTTCTTTTAGAACGTTATAAAAGTTTGGTGCGGGCTTTATCTCGTCCTCTCTTTTTAATGGACGGAGATCAGGATGATCTGTTACAAGAGGGAATGATCGGCTTATATAAAGCAATCCAGACATTTCAAGATCAAAAAAATGCATCTTTTGAAACCTTTGCAACACTTTGTATTAAAAGACAGTTATATAGTGCGATCAAAGCGTCCAACCGGAAAAAAAATATTCCATTAAATTCTTATATTTCCATTGACAATGCACAGGATCCAACCAATGCAGAACTTGAGAAAATCTTTGTAACAGATGCAGCACAGGCTATGCGTCAGAAAAGTCCGGAAGATATCATCATCGGACAGGAAAATGTAGAAAATACGCAAAAAAAGATGTTTATGCATCTGAGTAATATGGAAAAGCAGGTGTTGGAGCTTTTCTTACAGGGATTAACCTATCAGGAAATTGCCCAAAAGATGGAGAAGTCTCCAAAAACAATTGATAATGCATTGCAACGCATTAAAAAGAAAGTGGCGAAGAAAAGAAAATAATAGCAAAACAATATCATAATTTGCAGAAAAATTTTTTCTTAGGAGATGTAACCTTTGTTTGCAGAAAAATCTTATATAAACCTGTCAAGCATTTTTGAGAATTCTTATATTAAGTCTTGAAATGTATAACAATATGAGATATAATAGCATTTGTGATTGTCGTTTTGGGCAATAAAAATTGCTGTCTTGGCGCAGTCGGTAGCGCGTCGCCTTGGTAAGGCGGAGGTCGGGGGTTCAAGTCCCCTAGACAGCTTAGTAGCGTAGACTTAGGTTTGAGTCTACGCTATTTTAGAATGACGCAAAAATATTTCAACAGATGGAAGAGGAAGAAAATGCAAAACAGGAAAAAAATTTTTAAGTGCATGCTGTTTGTCTGTGCTCTTTTCGTACTGGCAGGAGTGTTCGGAGGAGTAGCAGGAAAGGCAAAGGAGAAGAAAACATTTACAGTAGGATTTGATGCAGCATTTCCACCATATGGTTATCAGGATGATAGTGGAGAATATGTTGGTTTTGATCTGGATCTGGCACAGGAAGTCTGTAACCGCAGAGGATGGACTTTAAAGAAACAGCCGATTGACTGGGATTCTAAAGACATGGAATTAAAATCCAACACGATTGACTGTATCTGGAACGGTTTTACCATGAATGGCCGTGAAGACAAATATACATGGACAGATGCCTATGTAGACAATTCACAGGTTGTATTGGTAAGCAAGGAAAGTAATATCAAAAAATTATCAGATCTTGCAGGAAAGATTGTCGTTGTGCAGGCAGATTCTTCCGCAAAAGAAGCATTAGTCGGGGATGATGCGACAAAAGAGAATAAAGACCTTGCGGCTTCCTTTTCTAAGATGCAGGAAGTAGCGGATTATAACAGTGCGGTTATGAATCTCGAATCAGGTGCAGTCGATGCGATCTGCATGGATATTGGTGTTGCAAAATACCAGACCGGAAAACATAAATCATTGACGATCCTGGATCAGAAGATTTCTTCAGAAGGATATGGTGTCGGTTTTTATAAAGGAAATACCAAGCTTCGTGATCAGGTTCAGGAGACATTAAATGAGATGGCAGCCGACGGAACTGTGGATAAGATTGCGCAAAAATATGCAGACTATAATCTGCCGGAGTGTGTTTGCATTGGAAAGAACACAGACGTAAAAGAAACAACGTCCGCTCAGAAAGAAAAGTTTTCAAAGAATACAGACAGTGATACAGCACAGGAAGAGCATGTCGGTTTTGTCGGTAAGATGAAGCAGGGATTTGCGAATTTCGGAAATATAACAAAACAATTGTGTAAAGGATTTGGTGCAACATTGTCGATTTTTTTCCTGACAATGATCATTTCGCTTCCTTTAGGTCTGCTTGTGACCTTTGGAAGAATGACAAAGATTACACCGATCCGCTGGATCACAAAAATATATATTTCTATTATGCGTGGTACGCCATTGATGCTTCAGCTTCTGGTTGTATTCTTTGGTCCATATTATCTTTTTGGTATCAAGCTTGCCTCAACGGTTCCGCATTATCGTTTTATTGCGGTGATCATTGGTTTTTCATTGAATTATGCGGCTTATTTTGCAGAAATCTATCGTAGCGGAATTGAGAGCATTCCGGCAGGTCAGAGAGAAGCAGCTAAGTTGCTCGGATATACAAGAGGACAGACATTTGCCAAGATCATTCTGCCACAGATGATCAAGAGAGTTATGCCACCGGTTACTAATGAGATCATTACTTTAGTAAAAGATACTTCTTTAGCATTTGTATTATCGTATATGGAGATGTTTACAATGGCACAGCAGATTGCTGCAACATTAACAAATGTAATGCCAATCTTTGTAGCGGGTGTATTCTACTATATCTTTAATTATCTGGTAGCATTTGTAATGGAACTGATCGAGAAGAAGTTAAATTATTATCAATAAAAGTAATCTGGATCGTGTCAGGTGACGTATCAAAACGTAACAAATCAAAAGGCATGTCTAGCTGGGGAGGAAACTATGTCTATATCTGTTTTAGAAATGAAAAATGTACGAAAAAGCTTTGGTTCGCTCGAAGTTTTGAAAGATATTTCTTTGAATGTAAAAGAAGGAGAGGTTGTTTCAATCTTAGGACCATCCGGTTCGGGTAAATCAACATTACTTCGTTGTGCCACACAGCTTGAAACGATGACATCGGGAAATCTTTCTTATATGGGAGAGACGGATCCAAAGAAAATGATGCCATATTATGGATTGGTATTTCAGAATTTTAATCTGTTTCCACATTATTCTGTGATGAAAAATATTACAGACGCTCCGATTCATACACAAAAGCGCAATAAAGAAGAAGTCTATCAGCAGGCAGAAGCTTTGCTTAAAAAGCTTGGACTCGAAGGAAAAGAAAATGCATATCCATGCCAGCTTTCAGGTGGTCAGCAGCAGCGAGTAGCGATTGCAAGAGCTTTGGCGATGAAACCGAAGATGCTTTTCTTTGATGAGCCGACATCCGCTTTGGATCCTGAGCTTACAGCCGAGATCTTAAAGGTTCTTTTGGAACTTGCTAAAGATAAAATGACAATGGTGATCGTAACACACGAAATTGATTTTGCACGTCATGTATCCGACCGAGTTGTCTTTATTGATGGTGGAGTGATTGTAGAAGAAGGAAAGCCGGAAGACGTGATCGATCATCCTTCTAATGAAAGAACGCAAAACTTTTTAAAAAAGCTACAGCGAGGATAAAAATTTTGTAAAGTACAGCAAGAAAAAGAAACGGGGAATTTAATGAGCAAAAGTACATGTAGTGCTACCTTTGGCAGCAGTGAAGATAAAATCTGGTCTTTGATCACCGGGCAGTCGGATCATACATGGCGGACTGATCTGCTTCGGATTGAAGAAGGAGAAAAAAAGTATTCTGTTGTTGAATATTATAAGAATGGTGATGTTGTGACGGCAGAGGTCAGTATGACTATTCCGCATCAGCGTTATGAATGTCATATAAAAGGCAGCGGCTACGAGGGAAAAAGAATCTTTTCACTTATGAAAAAAAACAGCCGGACGATCCTTTCTATGGAAGAAGTGATCTGTCGTAGTAAAAGAAAGTCTAAAGAGAAGATTACGCTACGTGTACGTTTCAGCCTTTTCTTTTTAAAATCATATTTAAAAAAGAGACAGAAAAGGTATATTGGGGATCTGTACAGGGCATTGAACGAAGAACCGGGGAGTTGCAGCCGGCACTAAATAAAGCTCATGCTTAGAGAATAGATAGACGATAAGATTCAGAAGCAAAAAAGATAAGAACAGTAAATGGAATTTCCAGAAAGGACAGAAAAATGGTAGTTACAAAATATTCCTTGATAGGTGCAATTTTACAATATTATCCTAGTGCAGAACAATGCTTTAATGAAATGGGGATGCATTGTGTATCCTGCCATATGTCACCAAGAGAAACATTAGAACAGGCATGCATGACACATCAGTGTGATGTAGAGGAACTGATCGCGAAATTGGATCATCATATTAACGGAGAAGCAGAAGCATAGGAAAGATAAGAGCAGATATCGTATGCAAACCGGAAGTATAGGAAAGGTAATAATACCTTTTTATAACAGAAAGCCGGCAATATCAGAAAATGCATAGGATTAGTAGGAGGAATTACAAATGACAGCAACATTTTGGTCTGTGTTACCACCGATCATTGCGATCGTATTGGCATTGATCACAAAAGAGGTATACAGTTCTCTTTTGATCGGAATTATTATGGGAGGACTTTTATATTCTGCCGGAAACCCGATCAAAGCAATCGAGATCGTTTTTGGTATTATGTCTGATAAGATTGGTGATAATGCATATATTTTAGTTTTTTTAGTATTGCTTGGAATATTAGTTGCATTGATCACGAAGTCCGGTGCATCAAGAGCTTATGGTAAATGGGCATCGACAGCGATCAAATCAAGACGTGGAGCATTAGCGGCAACAAGCTGTCTTGGTGCGTTGATATTTGTAGATGATTATTTTAATTGTCTTACCGTAGGAACGGTAATGCGTCCTGTAACGGATAAATATAAAGTAACCAGACAGAAGTTAGCCTATATTATCGATGCAACGGCAGCACCGGTATGTATTCTGTCACCCATCTCAAGCTGGGCGGCAGCAGTCAGTACATCGCTGCCAAAAGACAGTAAGATTGATGGATTTTCACTTTTTTTGCATACGATCCCATTAAATATGTATGCTATCTTTACATTGATTTTTCTGATATTTTTGATCTGGCTGGATCGTGATTTTTCGCGTATGAAAAAAGCAGAGATCGATCAGTATACAGCAGAAGAACGAAAGAAAATGGACAATGATGTATCTGTTATCGGAAAAGGAAAAGTAAAAGATTTGGTACTCCCAATCGCTGTGCTGATCATAAGCTGCATTACGATGATGCTTTATACAGGTGGTCTGTTTACAGGAAAGAGTGTGATCACGGCATTTTCCGACTGTGAAGCATCAAAAAGTCTTGTAATTGGCTGCTTTATCACATTAGTATTTACATTTTTCTTATATATTCCAAGAAAGATAATTCATTTTGACCAGTTTTGTGAAAGTTTTACACAGGGATTTAAAGCAATGACATCGGCTATCATGATCCTGTGTCTTGCATGGACATTGTCAGGAATCTGTAGTGCAGACTATTTAAATATTGGCGGTTATGTCAGTAAGATTGTAGAAGCCAGTGCAGTTATTGATATGCTGCTGCCGTTTTTATTCTTTGTGATTGCTTTAGGACTTTCATTTGCGACAGGAACATCGTGGGGAACGTTTGGAATATTGATTCCTATCTCGGTTGCGGTCTTTGGAGAGTCCGGTTCGATGCTGACGGTCTGCGTAGCCGCAATTTTAGCCGGCGCAGTCTGTGGCGATCATATTTCACCGATATCAGATACGACCATTTTGGCTTCGGCAGGAGCACAATGCGTACACATTGAACATGTGTCAACACAATTTCCATATGCATTGCTTGTTGCATCTGCCTGCGGCGTGGGATATCTGTTAGCGGGCATCCTGCATAATCCGTATATTGGATGGATTGTCGGTCTGGTCGTATTATGCATAATATTGGCTGTAATCACAATTTGTACCGGGAAAGAAGATAAAAAAGACAGAGCAGGCTTATAAGGCTGCTCTGTCTTTGCCAATCATGATGAAAGATCAGATTTCGTAATCCATGCTCAGACGAACGGATACATTTGGTCTGACATAGGTGTCAGCAACATGCACATGTGAAGGATGTGTCTGATAACCTTTTAGAGCTTCGTTTGATTCTAATTCGCTGTCCATCATGATATCAGCAGAAGAAGAATCAAGAAATTCTGTGCGGATATTCATTTTCGTTAATCCCGGAACGACTCCTACTAAAGCTTCCAGATTCTTTTTGATATCTGTTTTGACTGCCTTTTTTTGTTCTGTTGATAATTCATCATTTAATTTCCATAAAATAATGTGTTTTACCATAATAATTCCTCCTGATTTTTGTTATGCATTTGTGGTATCTTCCCAAGACGGATCCTTTTGGCCGGATTTTCGTTCAGAAGATTCTAAGAGTGCATTGTCATATGATTTTGACACTTTAACAGAGATAGTATAACATGAAGTGATGAAATCTGCTATCAGGAAGAAGGGAAAAATAATAGCAGATAGGGAAAAAAGGAAAATAATCTGTTTGTATGTACACGGCAAACGGGTTTTAATGGGAAAATGTGTACAGGAAAGAGGAGTTTTATGAATACTGCACCACAGAAGGAACGGAAAGAGAATCATACGATTGACTTTTTGAAATTGTTTTTTGCACTTTGTATCGTTGGTATACATACGGATCTTGTCAAAATTTTTCCATCGGAGCACACACAATGGTATGTGATGCAGGTTGTATTCCGGATGGGCGTTCCTTTCTTCTTTGTCGTATCGGGTTATTTTTTAGGCGGAAAGCTTTGGAATTGTACAGACAGAAAAGAACAATGGCATTGTGTCGGAAAATACATTATAAAATTATTGCCGCCTTATCTTGTATGGTCGATCGCAAACCTGATCGTAACAATTCCGTTATGGTATCGGAACTTAGGTGGAGATCTGAAAGCAGTGCATATGATGATCATTAAGACGATTCTTTTTTATCCGACAGGAGCGATGTGGTTTGTCTTAGCATGTGTTATTGGCGCTTTCCTGCTCTGCCTGTTTTGGCGGCATAAGATTGTGATGGTGTTTTTTGCAATCGCAGCACATACTTTTGCATTGTTTGCGAATACCTATTACTTTGTTATTGCAAATACACCGTTGCATAAAGTGATCGATCGCTATTTAGAGATTTTCCTAAATCCGAGAAAAGGGATCTATGTTGGCTTTCCATTGCTCATGATAGGGGCATTTCTGGCATATCCGGATCTGATCCGGCATTTCAGGGCATCATGGGCAGCAGAACTTACGATTTTAGCGGAAATCGCACTTGTATTGGAAATGACATTTATCTATGGAAAAGAGACTAAAGATGATATTTCTTTGTGTATTTCTTTTTTAATACTGGTGCCATGTATGGTTGTGTTTTTCTTACAAAAAGATATTTTACACAGGATTCCGATGCAGTGGGCAAGAGAACTAAGCACTTGCATTTTTTATCCGCATTGTTTTTTTCGAACGCTTTTACGGGATTACTATCATCTGGAAAATCCGCTTGTCCTGTATGGAATAACAATAGCAATCTGTCTGGTGCTTTTTGCACTCAGTAAAAAGAGCCGTTTGATCAAAAAGATTGTATGACAGGAAATTGTTCATGATAATAATATATTTTCACTCCAAGACAGGAGCGTGTATGATGGCTCTTTGATTAAAGAGCGTATGCCAATATCTAACAAAAACTTTATTCTTTGTATACTTTTTGGTATAATTGCAGAATATTCAGGTGCATCACCTGAGGCACTGAGATAACAGGAGGAACTTTATGAGAAGACGAATAATAATTATGGGGATGGCATTACTGTGTACATTTTCATTATTTATGGGAATGATAGCCAATGCCAAAACAAAAACATCGGGGGTACACCAGAATCAGCTCGAAGAGTATATTTTAAAAGAAATGCCGGAGGCTCATGTTCCGGGCATGACCATTTCTATTGTAAATGATAACAGAGAATTGTATTGTGCGGCATATGGTACCGTGCAAAAGACAGAGGCGGATTTTACAATGGGAGCATTATCCCAGACGATAACAGCTGCTGCTATATTGCATTTGCAGGAAGAAGATGAACTAAAGCTTGATGATACAGTTGGCGATTATCTGACCGATTATCATTCGGCTGAGGCGGTTACGATCGAGCAATTATTAACACATACAAGTGGTCTTTCTAAAGATTCTGATCTGTCTGATATCAAGCTGAATGATGAGTGGGGAGATTATGCTTATGCAGATGTCAACTATATGTTATTAGGTAAGATCATTGAATCTGTGACTAACATGACTTATGAAGAATATGTTTCGGATAATATTTTTGATGTTTTGGATATGAATTCTACATTTTCACTGTCAAACAGCAAAGAATTCAGTGAAAATATTGTAACAGGGTATCAGACTTATTTTGGTTTCCATGTTCCAAAAGAGATTGATGCACAGAAGAATAAGGAAGATGCGGCATCAAACTCTTTATTATCGAATGTAAAAGACATGGGACGTTATTTGCAAATGTTTTTAAATGATGGTGGAAAAGTCTTAGATAAGAAAAGTGTTAAGAAAATACTGAAAGGTCAGGGAGATGTTACGGATGCAGAGGCTTCGGATATGCTTTTTGGTACTAAAGTGTCATCGGGCATGGGCTGGATGGAGACAAAAGTAGCCGGTACAAGAGTGCTTTATCAGTTAGGAACAGCACAGAATGCAACAACAGTCGCAATGCTTTTGCCGGAAGAAAATCTGGGTATTACGATGATGTTTAATACAATGGATTATCTGGTAGGGCAAAAACTGATCCAGAAAATGGAAAAAGGCATTTTAAATATTGTTCTTGGTAAGACAGCAGATGAAATCGGCAGCAGTACTTACATGACAAAATATGCAATTGTTGATGGTCTGGTCGTGCTTGCACTTGTTCTGGCATGGCTTCCGATCATGATGATGGGATTCTGGAGTCATAGAAGAAAGAATCATATATGGAGCATTGGTGGAATTTGCATTGATGGATTGATCCATCTGGTTGTGCCTAGTGTAGTCTTAGGGTTGCTTTATACAGTAGCACAGACAGATCTGCTCCGTAGTTATATGCCGGATCTGTTCCTGGCGATCTGGGCATTTGCAATCTCGTTGTATATCGGAGCAGTGATCAAGCTGATCGCTATGTTTGTCTATACAAAAAAGAAGCATACTGCGGGAGTTGAGTTGGAAGAACAGACTGTTGAAAGTGAAGAAGCAGCTAACAGTTTAGTAGAAAAGAATGAAGACAAATCCGTTGATAAAGAGGATACAGAAGCTTCAAAGACAGAAGAAAAGCCAGCCGACAGTACAACAGATAATACAGGTAAGATGGAAGAAAAGTCTTCTGAAAGCAAAACAGAAAAGAGCGAAGAAAAATCCGCTGACAGTAACGCAGAAAAAGCAGAAGACAAACCGGTTGCAAAGGAAGAGGATAAGCCAGAACAAAAGAACAAAGAAAAATCCGTTGGCAGCAAAGCAGAAAAAGCAGAAGACAAACCGGCTGCAAAGGCAGAGGATAAGCCAGAACAAAAGAGCGAAGAAAAATCTGCTGACAGTAATGCAGAAAAAGCAGAAGACAAACCGGCTGCAAAGGCAGAAGAAAAGTCCGAACAGGAAGCGGCAGCAACAAAGGAATAGCAGGAAAATAGATTGACAGATGCTTAGAAATCTGCTAAGATTATCAACAATCGAAAAATCAAATGCAATGACGAGGAGGAGTACATATCTCCCGAAAGTATAGAGAGAAGATGGATGGTGAAAATCTTTGTTTCGGATTTATGGAAGTAGCCTTTGAGCAGTGAACCGAAAGAGAAGCAAAAGTCAGTATATGACAGCAGATTGTATCATCTGAGATGAAAAGCTTTTTTAGTAGACTTCAACGGAATTCCACCGTTACAGGGAATGCAATATTAATGATATGATCAGCGTGTTGTATGAGTGCAAGGAGTAATCTTTGAAATTAGGTGGTACCGCGGAATAGTTCGCCCTAAGTTAATTTACATTAACTTAGGGTTTTTTAGATGTTATAAAAATTTCGGGATAACATACCACGTCAGATACAAGAAACGCTAAAAAGAAATCATCCAACAGAAAGGTATGGTGAAGGAAAGATGATGAAAGGTACAGAGATAATAGTAAAAGCTTTGATCGAAGAAGGAGTAGACACTCTGTTTGGTTATCCGGGAGGACAGGCAATTGATATTTTTGATGCCTTATATGATCAGGATCAGATTGAAGTGATATTACCGCGTCATGAGCAGGCATTGATCCATGCAGCAGACGGTTATGCAAGATCAACCGGAAAAGTAGGTGTCTGTCTGGTAACAAGCGGACCGGGTGCAACGAATCTTGTCACAGGTATTGCAACAGCCAATTATGACAGTGTTCCATTAGTATGCATTACAGGACAGGTTCCGTTAGGATTGATGGGTAATGATGCTTTTCAGGAGGTTGATATTGTCGGTATTACAAACAGTATTTGTAAATATGCCGTAACCGTACGAACCAGAGAAGAACTGCCTAAGATCTTAAAAGAAGCATTTTATATTGCACGAACCGGCAGACCGGGCCCTGTTGTTGTCGATATTCCAAAAGATATCCAGCAGGCGATGGGATCGGAAGAGTATCCTACCGAGGTCAGCATCCGAGGCTATAAACCAAATGACAGTGTCCATGTCGGACAGATCAAAAAAGCATGTACACTTTTAAAGAGAGCAAAGAAACCATTATTCTTGTTGGGTGGCGGTGTAAATATTGCGGGTGCTAATGAAGTCATGTTAAAGCTTGCCGAATATACACAGATCCCTGTTATCACGACGATCATGGGAAAAGGTTCGATTCCGACAACGCATGATCTATATCTTGGAAACATCGGCATTCATGGAAGCTATGCGGCAAACCATGCAGTATCGGAATGTGATGTTTTGTTCTCAATAGGAACCCGTTTTAATGACCGTATCACCGGAAAGATCAGCGAATTTGCAAAACACGCAAAGATTATACATATTGATGCGGATTCGGCTTCTATTTCAAAAAATATCGTAGTAGATATTCCGATTGTCGCAGATGCTAAGTTAGCGATTGAGAAACTGTTAGAGTATGTCAGCCCTAGCAAAGCAGAGAAATGGCTAGAGCAGGTGACAGAGTGGAAGAAAGCCAATCCGATCAACATGGACAAATACGAAGGTTTGACACCGGAGAAAGTGATCCGTTATATCAATGAAAATATTAAACATCCGATCGTTGCAACAGACGTAGGACAGAACCAGCTCTGGACAACACAATATCTTGAATTAGAAAGCAATCATCAATTTCTGACTTCCGGTGGACTTGGAACAATGGGATACGGCTTCCCGGCTGCGATCGGAGCGCAGATCGGTAATCCTGACAAAACAGTAATTGCTATTTCCGGTGATGGCGGAATGCAAATGAATATTCAGGAATTTGCAACAGCGGTTGCTTTAGAGCTTCCATTGATCCTGATCGTTTTCAACAATGGTTATCTTGGAAATGTCCGTCAATGGCAGGAACTGTTCTTTAACAAACGCTATTCAAGCACCTGTCTGACATATCGCAAAAGCTGTCAGAAAGATTGCATGAACCGTGATAAATGTTGTCCGAAATATATTCCTGACTTTGTAAAACTTGCAGAGAGTTATGAAGCATATGGAATCCGTATTACAAAAGAAGAAGAAATCGCAAAAGCATTTGCTTATGCCCAAGAGCATAAAAATGCACCAACGCTGATCGAATGTGTCATTGAACGCGAAGCAAATGTATTTCCGATGGTTCCGACAGGCAAGACATTAGACGATATGATCATGGATTGCTAAAGAAAATGAAAGATAAAAAGTAGAAAAGACAGATGCTTTAGCATACAGGACATCTGCCGGCAGATATGTATGCAGAAATGAGGAAACAGTATGGAGATGAAGAAAAGATGTATCTCTCTTTATGTAGAGAACCGAATTGGTGTTTTAGCTAAAATTTCCGGATTATTATCGGGAAAATCATATAATCTGGATACCCTTACCGTCGGAGAAACAGAAGATCCGACCATGTCTCGTATGACGATCGGCATGACAATGGACGATGTAACATTTGAACAAGTCATCAAGCAGTTAAACCGCTGTGTGGTAGTGATCAAAGTCATTGATTTTACGGAAGTACCGATCCACAAAAAAGAATTATTATATATCAAAGTGTCTAGCTGCTCAGAAAAAGATAAGGCAGAAGTATTCCGTTTAGCAAAGGTATTTTCTCTTGATATCATTGACTATGACAGAAGCCATATCATTGTACAATGTGTCAAAACAGAAGATGCCAATAATGACATGATCGCTTTATTCAACAAAACCTTTATCAATCGTGTGGAAGTAGTCCGTGGCGGCAGCGCTGCGATCGAAGCGGTATCTACACAGGAAAGATAGAAAAAGCAGAAAGTAACAGATAATCATGTATTTGAGAGAAAAGAGGTTTTCATGGATTGGAATAATGCGTATCTGATTCCCTTATACAATGCTCTGCTGATTCCGGTTCTGATCTTTGGACTTGGTCTGGTCGTAGAAGGTTTTGGTAACCTGCTGACAGCGGTGATCTCACTTTTTTTTGGCGGGAGTGTAGCATTTTTTGTACGAAATCGACTGACTTTTATCGGTACAGTGCATCATGAACTCGCACATGCCTTGTTTGCAACATTATCGGGAGCAAAAGTAACAAAGATCGAACTTTTTCATGTCAGAGGAAACCAGCTTGGCTGTGTGGAATTTTATACGAGAGGTAATGTGGTGATACAGGCACTTCAAATGACACTTTCCAGCATTGCACCGGTGATCTGCGGTGGTATCAGCTTATGCCTGCTGACATGGGTATGGCGCTATCATTGCATCGAAGAGTGGCAGTATATTCTGACAGGCTATCTTTTTATCAGTATTTTTTTTCATATGAATATGAGTACGCAGGATATCAAAAATGCATGGAAAGGAATGCCGCTTTCAATCGTGATCTGTTATCTGATCTTTCTTTTTAGTAAGATCAACCTGTTTGCATTTTTTGGCATTTCCTTTCCGATCCAATAAAAAAGTGCGGGCTTTGCACTCTAATGCACCTCTACTATACGAGCATTTTCCTATTCCATAAAAATAAAACAGCATTTTTGCAAATGTATCAACATTTGTAGAAATGCTGTTTTTATGAATGGGAAAATGTTATAAAAAGATACGCAATCCTTTTGGATAGTGGTTTTTTAAAATACCGTTTTGTGCGTTTCCCCATCCTAAGCTGACACCCTGATAGGTTACAAGTGTCCATGATTTCATCGAGGCATCACATGGTATGGTTTCACCATGAAGAAATGCCGTTGCTTCTGCTTCGGTACAACAATGTGACTGTTTCACAAGGTTTTCCTGCAATATCATCGCTAGTGCGTGAGCCGGCTCAAAACGGTTTTTCTTGCGCGTACCAAGATGTAATCCTGCACGAAGTACTTTTAGGGTATCAAGAGAAAATGACTTCTCCGGTAAAAAGTACAAAGCATCGCCAAAGAAACGGAAACGATTGTAATCGGTACAGGATAACATATCTTTTACGATACCGGCAGATGCACTGTCTTCCTGATCGGAAACGATTAAAGAGTCATTCAAAAAAGCAAGACAGTCAGCAAGCTCTTTTGGAGCTTTTTTTCGTTGGCGTTTTTTATCCGGTATGTCTGTTATCGCCCCTTTCTTTCGAAGCCGGGCTGCAAAATGACCTTCCCCGGAAAGCTTATGAGGCCATAGACGCAAGGTGTTTGGAATCTGCCTAAGAATGGAATCGTCATACTCTTTGCATAGAAAAGCAGTCCGTCCGCTTTCTAAACCGCAGTTATTTGGCAGATATTCTTTCCAGTCTTCTACCATGTAGTCAGGATGATTTTCTAAAAACCACGCAATGATATCTTCATCTTCTTCGGGAGCAAATGTGCATGTAGAATATACCATTACACCACCCGGCTGTAACATGCGATCCGCACATTCTAAGATCATCTCCTGACGTTTACGGCAGACTTGTACCTGATTCAAAGACCATTCTTTGATTGCAATCTCATCCTTTCGAAACATTCCTTCTCCGGAACATGGAGCATCGACAACGATCTTTTGAAAAAAGAGCGGGAAATGATCGGCAAGTCTGTCAGGAGACTCGTTACATACAACACTATTTCCGACACCCAGACGCTCAATGTTTTGTGACAGGATCTTAGCGCGGGCAGGATAGATTTCATTTGACAGAAGCATTCCCTTCCCGGCAAGATGTCCGGCAATCTGCGTAGACTTACCACCCGGAGCAGCACAAAGATCGCATACGATATCACCCGGTTCTGCCTGCAAAAGACTTGCAACAGACATTGCACTCGGTTCCTGAATGTAGTAAGCCCCGCTTTCGTGTAATGGGTGTCGTCCCGGATGCTCCTCAAAAACAGCATAAAAGCCCTCCTTTGCCCAAGGCACAGGAGTCAGGGTAAAAGGAAGGGCTTTTGGATCTTTGTTATATTTGAGTGGATTTACGCGAAGTCCATACGATTTTGTATTTTGATAGCCGGAGAGAAAGGAATCGAATTCCTCTTTTAATAATTCCTGCATTCGTGTTATAAAATCTTGTGGTAAATTCATGTAAACCTCTTTCTGTTAGATCAGATCAATGATATCAACATTTTCTCCGGTGATTCCGACATGAGCACCATCTTTTGCTTCGGCAGTATCTTTGTGTGCGATAAGCCATTTGTTTGCTGCCCAGAGCATTTTGTCTTCGTCGTTCTTAGGAGTGATCGAAGGCATTTCCTCATTGGTACCCTTTGGAAGTACGATGATTACACGGAAACCTTCTGCTTTCTTAGCACTGCAAGGTGCATAGTGAAGTGTAGTAGCATAAAGCTCTACAGCAGTTCCCTTTGGACAGAGGAAAGCCTCTGTCTTGGAAGAATCGATCTGACCATCGATCACATCCTGCTCGCGTGCTACTAAAAGAATTACATCATCTGCGGCAATATCGATCTCGCTGTCACGATGGTATTCAAAACAATTTAATTTTGTATTAGTACCATTGCAATAGCCGATCTGAATTGGCATTCCACCATAGCAATTATCACGGATCTCGCTAAATACACTTTCTGCTTCCAATATATCAACAGATGGTACATAGATCACAGAATCTGCCGGTTTCTCGGAATTTGCTTCTAATGTTGCTAAAAGGGAAGAAAAATCAAACCCTTTTACTACTTTTCCATAGGCTGCAAAAGCCTGATCATTTACTGATTGAATTTTCATAATCATCCTCTTTTCTGCGCACAATTTTTTTGCTGTTTGTATCTTTTTTGAGCCAAACGGTGCGTGCTTTTAAGTTTTTTGTGTGCGCTGCAAAAAACTTATTTTTCATACTGTAGGAAATCGTACAGCATAGTTATCTTATCTTTCATAGTATACCATAGTTCCAAAAGGGATAAAAGAAGAAAAAGCCGGAAAAAAATCTTATCGGGAACCGCGATTGTATTGTTGTAATATGAGAAAAGAAAAGGTATAATTAACCCGATATATTTTATATTTTAAGACAGGTCAGGATGGAAGGAAGAAGAGCCATATGAAGATAGCACTTGGTCAGATCGACATGGTATGGGAGGAGAAAGAACAATCCTTTCAGAAAGCAGAACAGATGATAAAAGAGGCTGCAAAAAAGCGGGCAGATGTGATCCTTTTTCCTGAGATGGCTTTTACCGGTTTTTCGATGAACATCGAAAAGATTGCAGAACCCGAACAGGATTCGCTGACAAGACAGCAGATGGAATGGTTTGCAAGGCAATATCATGTTGCGATCGGATACGGATGGGCAGCACAGGGAAAGAAAGCAGACCAAAAAGCGAAAAACTGCTTTACTTTGTTGGACAAAGAAGGAAAAGATCTTGCACAATATACGAAGATACATCCTTTTTCTTATGGGAAAGAAGATCAATATTATCAAAAAGGGAAAGAAATCGTAACCGTTCCTTTTCTTGGCAGGACGATCGGACTTTTTATATGTTATGACTTACGTTTTCCCGAAGTTTTTTCTATCGCAGCAAAAAAGGCAGATATTATGTTTGTGATCGCAGAATGGCCTGCATCAAGGCGGGATCATTGGAAAACACTTTTAAGGGCAAGAGCGATCGAAACACAGTCTTATGTTGTAGGAGTGAATTGTACAGGTACACATGACGGATTGGAATATAGCGGAGACAGTATGGCTGTTGATGCGATCGGAAATGTACTGGGCTGTCTGGAAGAAAAAGAAGGCGTTTTAATCTGTGATCTGGATGACAAGGCGTGGATATTAAGAGGAAAGTTTCAAACGGCAAAAGACCGGCAGGAAGACTTTTATATGAAACATTATGAATTCGCAACACAGGAAAGCTAGCTTTCCCGTGCAGAATTCATAAACGACAAAATTATTCAGCACAACGTGTGACAAGCGTGTATCGCTTGAATTTTGGAGTTGAAATCTCGTGAATTCGCAACATAGGAAAACTGGTTTTCCTTTGCAGAATTCATAAACGATAAACAGACAATATGATTTGGCAGAGCAGAAATGAGGAGCATTATGAGACAATATGAATTAGCAATCAGAATTGCACAGATACATCATCTGGTAGATGAAAGAAAATATAAAAAAGCATTAGCTGTCATACAGACATTAGATATGCGTCAGGTTCGATCATTAAGTGATCTGAAAGTGTTTGCGGAAGTTTTTACGAGGACGGAACAGTATGATGCAGCAAAAGCAACCTATCTTAGGATTTACCGTAAATCACGTACCAGACGTGTGCTTCACCGGTTGATCTATTTATCAATCCGGACAAATGCATTGGATGATGCAGAAGCTTATTATCAGGAGTATGTGCGTATGCATCCGAGCCAGCGAGATGCATTGATCCTGCGTTATCGTATTGAGAAGGCAAAAGGTGTGCCGATCGGTGAATTGATCGAAATTTTGCAAGAGTTAAAGCAGGAAGAATATATTGAAGAATGGGCATATGAATTAGCGAAGCTTTATCATAGAGCAGGAAGAAGAGATGAATGTAAAAGAGAATGCGAAGATATTCTCTTGTGGTTTGGATCTGGAGAGATTGTTGAACGTGCCAAAATTCTGATCGAACATTTAGAAGAGAAAGATCCAATGCCTTATATTGATGATAAGGATTTTACAACCCCCAAAAAAGAAGAACCAAATCCAAATGATACAGGTTCCCTTCCTGATATCAAAGAATTCTTAAAAGAACAAAAAGAACTAAAAAAAGAAGAAAAAAGAAGAGAACGCGAATTGCGTAGAGAAGAACGTTACGCAGAGGATGATTATGAAGACGATTATGAAGATGACTATGAAGAACCTTTGAAAGAAAAGGAACATTCCGATACAGATGAATGGGGGAAAAAGTCTGTTACAGAACCGGATGCGTCAGAGAAAGCGGTGGACTTATCTTCAGATAAAAAAACGGACAATGTTATTGAAGAAATGGCGGATAAAAAAGCAACTGTTCCATCGAAGAGTAATCCGAACACCAAAAAACAGATAAATGGAAAAAATGAGGTTGTAAAAAGTAAGGAAGTATCGGAGGATACGAAAAAAAATAAAAAGGCAGCAGAGATAAAACCTCATGAAAAGAAAGAAAAAGGCGGTATTTACAAACTTTCTTCAAGTATCTTAAAATTTGTCATGAAAGAAGAAGAGGATTTCTTAGATTATGACGAAGAGGCTGTAACGAAAGACGAAAAAGTATCGAAAAAGGTGGAAGCAAGGCCATCAAAAAAGGAACAGCCCCAACAAGAAACCACGAAAAAAGAGGTCCGTAAAAAAAGAGAAGATCATCTGTCAAATTCCAAGACGGAACCGGCTGCAAAAGCACCATCACAGTCAGGAACCGGCATAACACAGGATCTGGCCAAAGAAATTGCAGCAATTTATGAAATGGAACATCGTGAGCAATTAAAGGAAAAAGCAGTTGCCGTATTAAACGAAGGACAGAATCTGGCATCGGATGTACTCGACAGAATGACAAAAGCAGCACAAAGGTCAACTCAGAAAGAATACATTCCTTTAGATGTAGAAGAGATCACGAATAAAAATACGGAGAGCCGACAGCCGGCAAAAGATGCAGGAGAGAACGGATTCGGATATGATTCGAACAAATCGGTCAAAGAGGCCGCAGCCAAAAAAGAAGAGGCAGAAAAGTCTGTGACAGCGGACGAGGACACTTCAACAACCGAAAGCAATGAAAAAGAGAGTGCTGTACAGCAAATTTCTATGCAAGAGAGAGAAGAAAATCTTACAACACAGGAAATACCTGTGACAGAGAGCCGGGAAAATCTTACAACACAGGAAATACCTGTGACAGAGAGCCGGGAAGATCCTGCACCACAGGAAACTATTGCAACAGCAGGCAAAGAAGAAATCAATACAGAAACGGACAGCGTATCGGATGCATATCATTCTCCGCTTGAAGGTTATGAAGCACCTGAAAGTCATGTGATCGAGAATGAATATATCGGTATACCGGAGATTAATACATCGGATCTGCCAACGACAAGAGCATTGCATCGTTCTTTCAAAGACATTTTAAAATTGATCAGTGGCGAATTAGATCCATCTCATTTTGTATTAATGGGACAGGGCGATGACAAGATCGTAGGTGTTTCGAAGCAGATTGTCCGTGTCCTAAAAGAAAGCGGTTTTTTATCCGTTGGACGAATTGCAAAGATTTCATCGGAACAGCTGAATAAGATGGATCTGGTACAGTTCCAGAGTCAGTTAAAAGGAAACTGTCTGTTAATTAACGGGGCAGCGGATCTGTTATTTCCTACGATTTCTAAAGTATTTTCCATTATGGAAGAATATCATGGAGATTTTGTCGTTATCTTAGCCGATGAAGGAGCAACACTTGATCAGTTGTTCCGTTTTGTTCCGGCACTTGCAAAGAAGTTCAAGTACATTATTGATATTTCAGAATATACGAAAGAAGATTATACATTCTAAAGAGACAGGAGGTGGCAACATGCAAAGTACAGATGGCATTGTATATGTGATCGGGCATACGAATCCTGATACGGATTCTCTTTGCTCTGCGATCGCATATGCATATTTGAAAAATGCAACTGCTCCCAAGGATCAGAAAGAAAAGATTTATTATGCGGCAAGACGTGCCGGACAGATTAATGCCGAAAGTAAGTTTGTATTGGATTATTTTCAGATAGATATTCCTGATTATTTAGGAGATATCCGTACACAGGTTATGGACATTGATGTGAATTGTGTGGAAGGTGTTGATGAGGATCTTTCAATTAAAAAAGCATGGAAGATCATGAAAGAAGGAATGTTGCAAACTATTCCGATCATTGCAAGCAAAGGTACATTAAAAGGACTTTTGACGATTGAGGATATCGCAAAATCCTATATGGACGTGTATGACAGCCACATATTAGCAAATGCAGAGACACCGATCCGTAATATTGTTGAGACATTAGATGGAGAATTGTTACATGGCAATCTGGATGAAAAAGTCTGCTCCGGAAAATGTCTGATCGCAGCCGCCAATCCGGATCTGATGGAAAGCTATATTGAAAAAGATGATATTGTCATTTTGGGTAACCGCTATGAATCACAGCTTTGTGCGATTGAAATGGGTGCAAAATGCATTGTTGTCTGTGATGGAGCAATGGTATCTTACACGATCAGCCGTTTAGCAGAAAGCCATGGCTGTCTGATCATTAAAACTCCCTATGATACTTTCACAGCATCACGTCTGATCAATCAGAGTATTCCGATCGGTTACTTTATGAAAAGTGATCATCTGGTCACATTTAGCAGAAGTGATTTTATTGATGATATCCGCGAGACAATGGCAAAGAAGCGTTATCGTGATTTCCCGATTCTTGATTGGAACGGACGTTATATTGGTATGATCTCTCGTAGAAGTCTGTTAGGAGCGAGAAAGAAAAAAGTCATACTTGTCGATCACAATGAGCCGGCACAGGCAGTTGATGGCATTGATGAAGCACAGATTTTAGAGATCATCGATCATCATCGTATTGGAAGTCTGGAAACGTTAGGACCGGTATATTTCCGTAACCAGCCGCTTGGCTGTACGGCAACGATCATTTATCAGATGTTTAAAGAATATCAGATTGAGCTTCCGAAAGATATTGCAGGCCTGCTCTGTTCTGCTATTTTATCTGACACACTGATCTTCCGGTCACCGACTTGTACGGCAATTGATAAAGAAGCTGCCTATGCTCTGTCTGCGATTGCAGAAATTGAACCTGAAGAATATGCAGCGAAAATGTTTCAGGCAGGAAGCAATTTATTAGCCAAATCACCGGAAGAAATCTTCTATCAGGATTTTAAAAAGTTTGTCTTAGGTGATGTGACTTTAGGGGTCGGACAAATTACATCCATGACAGCAAAAGAGCTTGAAGAGATCAAAGGGAAAATGATTCCGTATTTACAGAAAGCATTAGTAGAGCATGAAGTAGAAATGATTTATTTTATGTTGACGAACATCATGGAAGAAAGCACAGAGCTGCTTTATGCAGGAAGTGGAGCAAAAGAGCTTGCAATTGCAGCGTTTGCGTTGCCGGCAGATACAGAAAAGATCGTGCTAGAGCATGTTGTATCAAGAAAGAAACAAGTAATCCCGGCGTTACTGATAGCATTACAGGAATGATCTTTATCATACAGAAAAAATCAAAATAGAGCTATGGTCTTATTTTTTAGATCATAGCTCCATTTATTGTTATGAAATACAATATCTCATACTAAAGTTATGCTAAGGCATTACTGTAATAAAGACAATACTCCCTGAGTAGACTGGTTATCCTGTGCTGTGCATATCGCTCCTCTTTTGTGCGTTTTTTATTATTTAATTCGTTATTTTCTATGCTTTTGATGCTGCTTCAATCGCAGGAATGGCTGTGGCAAACCAGTCGCCATCCAGACTTTCGATATCGCCTGCATCACTTGCAGCGGCAATGGCAGGTGTCATCGGGATTTTTCCAAGGACCGGAAGATTATATTCAGCCGCTACTTCATCAACATGACTCTTTCCAAAGATCTCGATATGCTTTTTACAATCAGGACATTCCACATAGCTCATGTTTTCAATAATTCCAATGATCGGTATATTCATCATTTGTGCCATCTTTACGGCTTTTGCAACAATCATCGAAACCAGTTCCTGAGGGGAAGTTACGATCACAATGCCATCAACCGGAATTGTCTGGAAAACTGTCAAAGGAACATCTCCTGTTCCGGGAGGCATATCTACAAACATATAATCTACATTATCCCAGATAACCTCCTGCCAGAACTGTTTTACGGTACCGGCAATGACAGGGCCACGCCAGATGACCGGATCTGTTACATTTTCCAAAAGCAGATTGACGGACATGATCTGAATTCCTGTTTTAGAAAGAGCCGGATAAATACCTTCTTCATTTCCCATCGCACGACCGGTAATACCAAACGCTTTTGGTATGGAAGGTCCGGTAATATCCGCATCCATTACAGCGGTACGATATCCTTTCTTCTGAAAATTAGCAGCTAACATAGAAGATACCATGGATTTACCAACGCCACCTTTTCCGCTTACAACACCGATGACTTTTCGGATTGTACTCTTTTCATGCGGCTTTTCTAAAAAACTTTTTGGATCTCTGCTTTCACAGCTCTGAGAGCAGCTAGAGCAGTCATGATTACAAGTTTCACTCATTGTATATACCTCTTTTCTTTTTTCTGTTACATGTTACAAAATACAAAACATGATCATGTTATATGAAATCCATGATCATTGGCTGTGTCTTATGTCGTAGTATTGCTGCATGATCTGAGCAGATGAAATGCAACAAATGATATTATAGCAAGATGCCGAAAAAAAGTCCACTATAGCCGTACTGACGACAGAAATTTGTACCATTTCGTTCTATTATGCTACATAACCTGAATATACATACATAGTATGAACAGATAACTGATGTGACAGAGTACATAATAAAAGAAGGGAAGGTTTTGGAATGAATCAATATGAGAGAATGGTATCCTATCTGTATTCCTATAAAAATGGGGAAAAACTGGCAAATGTCGGGTATGCAAAAGTAGAAAAGAGAGGTATGCAATGTCGGATCATGGTACAGATGCGTGCTGTTGTGACACAAAATGCACCCTGTGTTTATCTGTATCGCCAGAAAGAAGATGGAATCCGGACAATTATGATCGGAAAAATGTATGCAAGAGGAACGAACCTGTTATGTAAGTCAGAAACCAAAAGGGACGATCTTTTCGGAACAGGAAAAAGTATAGAAGATATGGATGGGATTTATATTGATATACAATCTGATCTCTACTTTAATACAACATGGAAGAAGGATTATTTTTATAAAGGGGCTCCGGAAGAATATCAGAAGGAGACGATGGAAAGGAAAAAAACGGATCCGGGCACAGCAGGACAGAATGACTGCGAAGATAAGCTCCAAATGGAAAAAAGAAAGGTGGAAGAAGAAAAAACGCAGGCAGCCGAAATACCGGATCTTACAACACCACAGCAAACGGCAGAAATGCAAAAACAAGTTATAACATCAAAGGAACAAAAAGCAGTAATACAGAACCAGGTTGCGACATTACAGCAAAAAGCAGACATAAAGAATCAGGCTAAAGCAGCGCAACAGGAACAAAGTGCAATGTCTAAAGAAATTGTAATGGATTCATCTATGGCAAGAGAGATCAAAGAGGCTGCAAAAGAAGCAGCGAAAGGAGAGATACAGATGCAATCTGTATGCAACGCATGCCCGTTTAAAGATCATACGATGGACTATGGACAAAAGATTCTATGTTCTTTTCCGACAATGCATCCGTTTTGTGAAGATGCCATAGAAGGCTGTGTACGGATCGAACCAAAAGATATCGGCTGCTTACCGATGTCAGAATGGTCGTTGTCAGGAAACCGGTTCTTGTTACATGGATATTATTGTTACAGGCATTTGATTTTTGTGAAAGGAAATGACCGGAGGTATTATATCGGTGTTCCCGGAATTTATCATGAGAAAGAGAAAAAACAAGCGGCAATGTATGGCTTTTGTGAATTTTTAACCATTGGAGAATTTGAAAAGACAACAGGAGCGTTTGGCTACTGGGTGCGCCGATTAGTTGAAGCATGATCGCTCAGAAACGAGGTAAGGAATCTGCACGCAGATAAGAGAAAAGCAGATGATCCGTCCAGTTTCCGTGGATCTCAGCATATTTTTGAAGATAACCTTCTTCGACAAAATGCAATTTTTCCAAAAGACGGATCGATGGCATATTATCAGGCTGTACATAGGCTTCCACACGATGCAGATCCAGTTCTTTCATAACAATAGGGATTAGAAAGCTGATCGCTTCCTGCATATAACCATAATGACAGAATTCTTCTCCTAATTTGTAACCAATGATACATTTTTTGAAAGCACCATGCATAATATTACTAAAGCAGATCGAACCGATTGGTTCTTCGGGCACATCTTTCCGGAAAAGCCAGAAGCGGATATGTGTTAATCTTAGGAAAGCACGGTATTCACAGGACAGGTTTGATCTGTGAAATGCAATTGTATAAAAGTTTTCGGGACGAGCCGGTTCAAAAGGCTCCAAAAAAGCAGCATTTTTTTGATAAAAATGCTGTATCAGAGGGGCGTTATCTGCCGACAATATCATAAGATTCAGTCTTTTTGTTTCATATGAAAACTGCATAAAAATCCTCACTTTTTGCAAATTTCGTATCGCAAAACGGGATAAGGAACGAGACTTGCTTTTTACATTTGATTTCGTTACTATTATATGATGCAGGGGCAAAAGTGGATAGCGATGTATGTTTCTATACAAACGATTATCTCCCAGTCTGACCTGCCAACATTATTATATTATATACGATAGAAATGTCAAAAGGTTAAGAATTAAAAGGTGTGTCAAAAGAAAAGGATCAATTAGAATGGAAGAAAAAAACAGGGATTCATACGACTCGAAATATATGAAAGAAGCGATCAGACAGGCAAAAAAGGCAGCGTTGATCGATGAAGTGCCAATCGGTTGCGTGATAGTGTATCAGGATAAGATTATCGGACGTGGTTATAACAAAAGAAATAAAATGGGCAGTACACTTGCACATGCAGAGATCATTGCGATTCAGAAAGCAAGTAAAAAATTAAATGACTGGCGTTTAGAAGAGTGTACCATGTATGTTACGTTAGAACCATGCCCGATGTGCGCCGGAGCAATCGTGCAGGCAAGGATTCCAAAAGTTGTGATCGGTGCGATGAATGCGAAAGCCGGATGTGCCGGAAGCGTTTTAAATATATTGGAAGAAAAGGGGTTTAATCATCAGGTAGAAAAAATAACAGGTGTATTGGAAGAAGAATGCCGGATCATGATGAAAGACTTTTTTCGGGAGCTGAGACAGAGAAAGAAAGAAAAAAAGATGCATACTTGACATGAAAAAAGGGACAGTATATAATGAAAAAACATTCGCAAAATTGGTGACAATTTTTCTTCTTTTTATCATTATGTATAAAATAAAGAAGAAAATTGCAATAGATTTCCGTGCTAGCCGGGGAGTCAGCGGCACCCTGTACCTGCAATCCGCTATAGCAGGGGTGATGTTCTGTTTCGGATAAATCAATTGCAAAGCTGCCCAGTGTATGTGGCGTTGAAGTTTTGGTCTTGCGCAATGAGAACTCATGAACCGTGTCAGGAGGGGAACCTAGCAGCACTAAGTGAGACCTCTCGTGTGCCGTAAGGTTGCCGGAACTGAGTTAACAGCATTGGTAACGTTTGCATTGTTTTTTTCAACACAGAATGCACGGATTTTTTAGTAGAACCGAAGCTTATCGTGAAGAAAGTATAAGGTTCTTTTTTTATGGAATAGGAAATTGCTCGTGTAGTAGTGGTATACCAACAAGAATTGCTTTAGCAATTCTTGGAGTGCAACGTGCTGACGTTGCACCTTTTTTGCAAATTTTTTGACCGTTTTTGTCGAAGAATAAATTGACTGTTTCCAGTAAGAATTGTATAATAGAAAATAGAGTGTTTTTTGTTTGTATATAGGAGAGCTGGAGGTAGTTTGTGAAAGCGGAATTGAAAAGGAACAATGTAAATCAGATCATTAAGGGGACAAATATATTTGAAGCCGGGGACGAAGTGACGGAAATTGGTCTCGTGATCAAGGGAAGAGTGTGCGTGCAGGCGGATGGTGTAAAAACAGTGATAGGTTCCGGCAATTTTCTGGGTTTATGTGATCTGACAGAAAAAGTACATCGTGTGACATATACAGCAGATACGAATTTAGCAGTATATGCTTTTGAGGCCGGTAATCTGTCTTCGACGATCAGAAATTTAATCAAGGCAAATAAGGATTATGCACCTTTGATGGTATCGACATTAAGTAAATATATAAAAGAAATTTCTAAGATTTTTGATACATTGGAAAATGCGACCAATGATGTCTGGCAGAATATGAAAGATTATTACCAGACATATCTCTCAATAGGAAAAAAGACAGGAGCTCAGATCAATGTACTCAGATCAATTGAAAATCTTCCGGTATTTGAAGCGGAAGAAGAATTGAATTTAGATAAAGTTGAATATTACCGTGCTTGTGCAGAGCTTCCGACAGAAATCCGGAAAGCTTATTTTGGTGCGAATATGGTTATTACTATACAGCATATTACAGAACAGGTTGAAGTAGTAAACAGCCTTTTTGAACAGTGTAAGAAGGATGCAGTCTATTTAAAAGGACTTGCAGGTCCATTAGTCCTTGATGACAGAAGCCTGTATATGAATGTTTTGCAACAGGCAACCGTGTTACAGCATCTGGGCACAGATATTTCCGATGCCACTTCTCTTTTAGACGATGTGATCGATCAGATCAATTCTTTGGAAAATCTGATGTTAGAATGTGCCGGAGTTGATTTGCAAATTGATCATGAATTTATGGAGGAAACTTATTTTGAATTGTTAAACGGTTCGAATGCCTCTTTAGGTGGTTCTGTTTCTCAGAGTGATGCAGGTGAATTTGCACTTGTGGAAGACCATTTTGTTTCAACAGATGAATTGATGGATGCGATGGATCAGATTCTTTCTTTTGCAGAGATTGACAGCGAAAAGGAGCAGGAATTTCGAAGTTATATCCATGCATTTGCAGAACTGGGTGATAAATTTTCGACAGAGGATACAGCACGTACTTTGCGCAGAAATATATTAAAAGCATACTATCCGATTTATAAAGCCGTTTTTTTGAAAGACTATCATTCTTCGGAAAAAACGCCTTTGGTAATTGATCTTTTTCTTCGATTTGGCTTTTTAAGCGAACGTCTGATAACGGAAGATATCTTAGAAGAACTTGCAACTCTGGATATATCTCATTCCGGAACAGGTGCCTGTGATGTATATGATATGAAGGAATGGCTCACATTGATCTTAGAGGGCAAAAAAGAACCATCTAAGAGTGAATTCGATATGGATTATGATGAGAACCTGCGAGATATGAAACGTACCGGACAGATTACGGCAGAGCAGCAGCAGGCGTTGTCAAAGAATCTGAATGCAAAATTCGAATATGAGATCCAGAATATGTTTCGAACCAATCATCGCCTTTTGTTTTCGCAGGTTACGGCATTCGTTCCGTTTTTATTTACAGAAGGCTGTACGACTTCGATTTCAAAGAGCTTTTTGGCAAAAGATCGTATCAATGCAGCAATCCAGCGTTTGCTGCAGATCGACTTTTCTGTATTTTACAGAGAAAGTCTTTATGCAAAAGAGGGAAGCTCTTTTGCAAAAGAATATATTCAGCAGGAAGTATTTCCTGATGTGATCGTTCTTCCGGGATATGGAAATAAAGGCGTTATGTGGCAGGAATTAAGCGGAAGACGCAGGACTTCGAAAGGAAGATTTTTACTGCCGATCTTTATGGAAAGTGATCTTGAGACAGAGATGGTTCGATTGTTCGGACGTTTTCGTTGGGAGCTTTGCCGAACGATACAGGGAGCGGCATGGAACAATATTCAGGTTAAATCTCTTACAAGTGAGTATGCAGATTTTATTCAATTTTATAAGAAGAACAGAGATCTGTCAGAAGATAAGAAAGAAAAGCTAAAGATGCAGATCCAGAAATGCAGAAACAATACAAGAGAGGTATTTGTTAGCGATTATGAGAACTGGATCCGGCATGAAGCACAGGGCGGTATGTGTTTAAGTAAACCTGTTCGTGAGATTATGGCTACCTATTGCCCATTTACAAAAGAACTTCGTGAAAAAGTAAGTGATATGCCGATCTATCGCGACGCTATGGCAAGATTCCAGCGCGAACGCGGTAAGAAGTTAAAAGAATACGATCTGAAATTCAAAGTATGGCAGAAAGATGGAATGGATGTGCCCCAAGAAGTTGTACATACCAGAGATTTCTATCTGGAATTTTAAATCAGATCCAGCCACCATCAAGAGTGATTATCTGACCGGTCAGATAATCATTCTTTTTTGTTATTGCAAAAGCAAGTTCAGCGACCTCTTCCGGTGTTCCCATCCTTCCGGCAGGGATTTCTTCGGTGATGGCAGTAATGTCATCTTCTGACAAAACAGCATTCATTTCGGTATCGATCATACCACAGGCAATCGCATTAACCTGAATATTACTTGGTCCGAGTTCTTTTGCAAGAGCTTTTGTAAAGGCATTGATCGCACCTTTTGTCGTAGAATAAGGAACTTCCATAGAAGCACCGACATTGCCCCAGACAGAAGAAATAGAAAGAATCTTGCCTGATTTTTTAGAAAGCATTTCAGGGATGGCAAGCTTGCTGCAATAAAAGACAGAGTTCAAGTTTGATGTGATCATTGCATCCCATTGCTCCGGTGTTGTATCCTGCAGCAGCCCAAAACAGGAAATACCGGCATTGTTGATCAGAATATCGATTGAGCCAAGTTTTGTTTCAATCTCATGAAAAAAAGTGCAGGCATCGTTATAATTTCCAATGTTACCAACATAGGTCAGACAGCGGACCTGCATGGAACGGACTTCTTTGGCTGTTTCTTCTAAACGTTCTTTATTATGATGACAGCAGATCGCGACATCATAGCCCATTTGTGCATATTTTAAAGTGATCGCACGACCGATTCCGCGGGACGCACCGGTAATAACAGCAATTTTATTTGACATAAAAATCCTCATTTCTGTACATAATTTTTCTATGAAAAGAATGAAACTATTATAACACGAATCTTATTTCTTGGCACGTAAAGGCTGCATTACTTTACATTGCCTAGAATTTTTGATATAATGTGCTGTATGTTTTGGCAATTTAGGAATATAACTCGTTGAGAGAAAGGTACAGATATGAAGAAGAATGTTTTAAAAATGTTTTTTTTAAGCTTAGGAAAATCATTGCTATGCATTGCTGTTTTATTGCTTGTGGGGTTTGCAAGTTATAAGATTTCGTACACATTGTTGGCAAAGGGCGGTGCAGGTGGCAGTAGCAGTACTGAGAACTTAAAAGACATTATGGATGAGGCACAGACAGATGAAATTTCAAAGAACCTGATCTATGTTGCAGATGATAAGAATAAGATTACGCATCTGATGTTAGAAATTTGTAATACAAAGACATATAATATGGATTATATTACAATTCCGGTTACGACAGATTATACAATTCCATCGGTGATGTATCGTAAATTATGTCAGGTCAATGAAGAAATTCCACAGGTGATCCGCATTTCTAAATTATTACAGTATTTTGAGGATGAGAGCAAAGCATATGGTTATGGTGAGCTTATTTTTGAAAAAATGCTTGGAACAGACATCAGTTATTATACTGTATTGAAGCAGGAAACATATGATAATCATTATACACAGCAAAAAGTAAAGGTTGCTTATAAGACTAAGAGTTCAGAGAATAATACACCGGGACCGGATGGTATGGTTCCTGTTACAAATACAACATTAAAGACAAAGATGAACATTACTGTTTTAAGCGATACTTATAAGAGACAGATTTCTGACCTCGGACATGACCAGGATAAGATTGCTGAATTTATTAAAGATCAGTATGAAGGTGTTGCTTCAAATCTGACGGTGTATAACAAGCTTGGTTATGTAGAAGCTTATGAAAAGATGGATTGTAATCTTTACCATTTCTGGGGTGTTCCGGGAAAATACAGCAGAAAGCTTTTTGAAGTAGATACAAAAGCGACAAAGAAAGCGATCAAATATCTTGTAGAAAACGGAGAGACTTATGTACAGGAGCAGGATCTGACAGCTGCCAATATGATCCGCAAATCACAGGTTGTATCAAAAACTTCGCCTAGTCCTTCACCGGTTTCAACAAAATCATCTAAGTCAACAAAGAGTGCTAAGAAAACAAACTCAAAAGACTTAAAGATTTATGTTTCAAATGGTAGCCAGATTGCCGGATTGGCAGCATCAACACAGAAAAAATTAAAAAACGCCGGTTATAATGTGCCGGAAGTTGGCAATTATACAGGTAAGACGTTGACAACAACGAAGATTATTGTCAGCAAAAAAGGACAGGGTGAGGATTTAAAAGAGTATTTTAATAATGCACAGGTAACTGTAGGAAGTGTTTCTAAGGGATACGACATTGAAATTATTTTAGGAACGCGTGATGCAAATAGCAGATAGGTAGGAAATATGCAGGCTTCTGTAAGAATTATGGATGTTGATGTGGATATGTTGTCCAATGACATTCTTATAAGCAAAATGAATGAATACCTGATAGATGAACGATTGCAAGTGATATTGTTTGCATCAACGGAGCTGTTAAATCTGGCAGTAGAGAATGAAGAGTATCATGAGCTGATCGATAGAGCAGATCTTTTTTTGCCGGGTGAGGAAGCGTTGCTTTCGGCACATCATTCCGATGTGTTAAAAGCAGGTGATATGGTAGTGAGTTGCAAAAGCTTTGGTCTCGTTTTGGAGAACTTAAAGAAAGAAGATCGTTCTCTTTATATTGTAGCAAAGAGTGAAGAAGAAGCAGCGAACTTACAATCCTATTGTCTGCGTATGCAGCCGGAATTAAAAATCGTCGGTTCCTGCGTATATCGTGAAGAAATGGATGACGCAGCGATCGTCAATGAGATCAACAATCATATTCCCGATATGCTTCTTGTCGATTTAGAGACAGGTGTTCAGGAAAAATGGATCATGGAGCATGTATCTTTGCTGAATGCAAATTTATGCATTGCAATCGGTGGTGTTGTCAATCTGTTGACGGCACAGGAAAAAAAGATACCGCATTGGATCGAAAAATTACATCTGGCTGGTCTATATCATAAGATAGTGAGAGAACAGACCGTAAAAAAAGATGTTCGTGCACGTATATTTCGAAAGAAAGTAGCACAGTATAATAATCAGATAGAAGAAATGAATCAAAAAGATGATAACGTATAAGGTTATCATCTTTTTTTCTGTTAAAAAGGAGAGGCTGAAATATGATACGTTGGTTCAAAATTCTGATAGGAACACTTTGTATGGCAATGGCTGTAAATTTTGTCTATGAGCCGATGCATATGGTGACAGGAGGCGTGTCCGGCACAGCGATCATTATTAAAGGGCTTTCAATGAATTGGTCTGATTTTGAGATCCCGGTCTGGATGACAAATATTTTGTTGAATATTCCTATCTTTTTATGGGGATATTTTGTACGAGGGAAAAGATATCTTCGTGTCACATTTGTTGCAAATTTGCTCTTTACATTGTTTTTATTTTGCATTCCGGTTATTCCGATCAGACAGAAGGATTATTTCCTCGCAGCCTTATATGGCGGAATTTTAAATGGGACAGGACTCGGACTGGTCTTTTCTACCGGGTATTCCACAGGAGGAACGGATCTGCTTAGCAGCATTCTTCACAAATATATGCCACAGGTACCGATTGCACGCATTCTGTTCTGCCTGGATGCTGCCGTGATCGCAGCAGGAATTTTTACATTTGGATCTCATAGTGCAGCTTATGCGGTTTTTGCAGTCTTTTTATCAAGCAAGGTCATGGATCTGATCTTAACAGGGGTGAGAGCCGGAAAGCAGATCTGGATTATATCGGAGGAATATCAAAAGATCGGCAGCCAGATTTTAGAAGAATTGCATCGTGGTGTAACCAGTCTGGACGGACGTGGTGTTTACAGTAACCGGAAGAAGAATGTACTTGTCTGTCTGGCATCAGCAAGAGAAATTGCACGAATCTTACAAATAGTAGAAAAAAATGACGATAATGCCTTTGTATTTATTCAGGATGTAAAAGAAATTATGGGGGAAGGTTTTGTGAAGATTGGTGAATGATATACAAACTTTGGTCAAATCTTCCAGTATTTATATAAATAAATTCTATGGTTTTTGGCGAATTGAACGAAAAAAAATAAATTTATACTCTTTGCACAAAAGCAGAATTATTTCTTTGTAAGATTGTGCTATGGCTAAATATCGGGCTTTAGTGTAATATATTCAATGAGCAGAACGTGATGTTTATTGCGTATTGATAGTATTATATTAAGTTAAAATATAGGAGGATACATAACTATGGCAAGTTTATCATTAAAAAACATCAGTAAGACATATCCAAACGGTTTCCAGGCTGTTAAAAATTTCAACCTTGATATCGCAGATAAGGAATTCATCATTTTCGTAGGACCTTCAGGATGTGGTAAATCTACAACACTTCGTATGATCGCAGGTCTTGAAGAGATTACAGAAGGTGAATTATGGATTGGCAACAACCTTGTAAATGACGTAGAACCTAAGGACAGAGATATCGCAATGGTATTCCAGAACTACGCTCTTTACCCACATATGACAGTTTACGATAACATGGCATTTGGTCTTAAGTTAAGAAAGACACCAAAGGAGAAGATCGATCAGTTAGTACAGGAAGCTGCTAAGATTCTTGACATTGTTCCTTTATTAGACCGTAAACCAAAGGCTTTATCAGGTGGTCAGAGACAGCGTGTAGCCATGGGACGTGCTATCGTGCGTAATCCTAAAGTATTCCTTATGGATGAACCTTTATCAAACCTTGATGCTAAGCTTCGTGTACAGATGCGTATCGAGATTTCTAAGATTCATCAGAGTTTGGAAGCTACTATCATCTACGTTACACATGACCAGACAGAGGCACTTACGCTTGGTACACGTATCGTAGTTATGAAAGATGGTGTTATGCAGCAGGTTGCTACACCAATTGATCTTTATACAAAACCTTGCAATATGTTCGTTGCAGGATTCATTGGTTCACCACAGATGAACTTCATTGATTGTAAAGTGGTAAAAGATGGCGATGATGTTAAACTTGAGTTTGGTTCACACTCTATTAAACTTCCTGAAGGAAAAGCAGAGAAGATCGTAGAAGGTGGATATATTGGTAAAGATGTTGTATTAGGTATTCGTCCTGAAGATATCAAAGATGAAGAAATCTTTGTTGCAGATGGTGGCGACAATGTTCTTGATGCAACGGTTAAGGTTTATGAAATGCTTGGTGCAGAAGTATTCTTGTACTTCACGGTAGAGGGACATGACATTACTGTTCGTGTAAATCCACGTACAACAGCACGTCCTGGCGATACAATTAAGATCGCACTTGATACAAGCAAGATTCATGTATTTGACAAGGAAACAGAAGTTACAATTACAAACTAGTCTGTAAATAAAATAATTTTGATCTTAGACGGATCATCATCTTATAAAAATGAGTTGATGATCCGTTTTTTGCTCTTTGTCAAGGGTTGGGGTAAAAACGAAAAATTTTCGGTCGATTGTCACTATATATACGGGGATTCGCTGTTTACTTTTGTACAGTTTGATGATAATATAAATATATTATAGGTTGATATTACAGCGTACTATACAAATATGCTATGACAAATAGAAAGTTGGAGGGATAATATGATTTCAAATCAGGTGTTACAAACGACAATAGATGGCTTAAAAAGTATAACGCGAATTGATATTTGTGTTATGGACATCGAAGGAAAGGCACTTGCAACTACGATCAATAATGTTGAGGAGTATGAGGAAGCGGTCATGGCGTTTGTGGATTCTCCGGCAGATAGTCAGGTGTTACAGGGGTATCAGTTCTTTAAGGTATTTGACGATCATCAATTAGAATATGTCATTCTTGCAAAAGGTGATACCGATGATGTGTATATGGTTGGTAAGCTGGCAGCGTTCCAAATCCGTAATCTTTTGGTTGCATACAAAGAAAGATATGATAAGGACAACTTTATTAAGAATCTGTTATTAGATAATCTGTTATTAGTTGATATTTATAATCGGGCAAAGAAATTGCATATTGAGACAAATGTAAAGAGAGTTGTCTTTTTGATCGAAACAAAGAATGAAAAAGATGTGAATGCCTTAGAAACGATAAAAGGACTTTTTGCGGGAAAGAAGAAGGATTTTATTACACAGGTAGACGAGAAGAATATTATTCTTGTAAAAGAAGTTGCAGAAAATGAAGATTACGATGATATGGAAAAGACAGCCCGTGTGATTTTGGATATGCTGAACTCAGAGGCAATGTCATTGGTTCATGTATCGTATGGCACAATGGTCAACGAGATCAAAGATGTGTCACGTTCTTACAAAGAAGCCAAGATGGCACTGGACGTAGGAAGGATCTTTTATAGTGACCGTAATGTGATCGCATATAGCAGCCTTGGCATCGGTCGTCTGATCTATCAGCTTCCAATGCCGCTTTGCAAGATGTTTATCAAAGAAATTTTTGGAGCAAAATCACCGGATGATTTTGATGATGAAACAATTGCCACGATCAATAAATTTTTTGAAAACAGCCTGAATGTATCAGAGACTTCGCGACAGTTATACATTCATCGTAATACATTGGTATATCGACTTGACAAGCTTCAGAAGAGTACAGGATTGGATCTTCGTGTTTTTGATGATGCAATCACATTCAAGATTGCTTTAATGGTTGTAAAATATATGAAATATATGGAAAATTTTGAATATTAAAAATAAGATATAGGGAGTGGGCAGGCGCAGTGGGCTTGCCCATTTGTCATTAAAGGAGAAAAGGAATGAATACGAAAGAAGCATTGATCACATTACAGGATGTCTCGGTAACTTATCCAACAGGAACACATGCATTACAGCAGATTAATTTACAGGTGGGAAAAGGGGAGTTTGTATTTGTCGTAGGAAGCAGTGGTTCGGGAAAATCCACATTTATCAAAACATTGCTTGGAGAAGTAAAAGCAACACATGGAAAGATTTTTGTCGCAAAAAAACAGCTTGACCGGATCAAAAGGAAAGAACTGCCATATTATCGTCGTATATTAGGTGTAGTATTTCAGGAGTTCCGTTTATTAAAAGATAGAAATGTATATGAAAATGTAGCTTTAGCACAGCGGGTTGTTGGTGTGAGCAAACAAAAGATTGAGAAAAATGTCATGAATATTCTGGAACTGGTAGGTCTTTCCGGCAAAGAAAAGATGCGTCCAAAGGAGCTTTCGGGAGGAGAGCAGCAAAGAGTAGCGATTGCAAGAGCAATGGTTAATCGTCCGGCTATTTTATTAGCGGATGAGCCAACCGGTAACTTAGATCCGCAAAACTCCTGGGAGATCATGAAGTTGTTAGAAGAAGTTAATCGCCTGGGAACGACGGTCATTGTTGTGACGCACAACCATGAGATTGTCAACAAAATGAAAAAGAGAGTCATCGCATTACATTCCGGCAGGATTACAAGTGATGAGATGCAGGGAGGGTATATACAGTGAGAACATTTGTCTATGGAATCAAACAGGGTGTAAAAAATATAGTACAAAACCGCTTGTTTTCTCTTGCAGCGATTGGAACGATTGCGACATGTCTTTTTCTACTGGGCATTTTTTATGCATTAGTAAGTAATTTCCAAAACATGGTTTATCATGCGGAAAGCAGCGTTGGAATAACCGTTTTCTTTGAGGAGGGGATCTCACAAAAGCAGATTGATGCGATTGGAGATAAGATGAAAGCGTACAAGGATGTAGACAAGATCAAATTTATTTCGGCAAAAGAGGCATGGGAAAAGTTTCAAAAAGAAATGTATGGCGATGATAAAAGCGTAGCTGATACATTCAACGGTGTGAATCCCTTGGAAAATTCAGCCTCTTATGAAGTATATTTAACAGAAGTAAAAGCGCAAAATAAGATTGCACACAAAATCGAAGGGATAGATGGTGTCCGAAAGGTCAATGGTTCACGAAGTGTTGCAAAGGGGTTGAACAGCTTTAACCTATTGGTCACTTATGTATCTGCAACCATTATTATTTTACTGTTACTGATCTCTGTTTTTCTGATCAGCACAGCGGTTGCATCGGGAATCCGTGTCCGCAGGGACGAAATTTCGATATTGCAATATATTGGTGCGACGGATGCATTCATTAAAATGCCATTCTGGTTTGAAGGCATGTTGATTGGTTTTTGCGGAGCGATCGTTCCATTGGTGATGTTATCCGTTCTTTATGATAAAATGATTGCATTTGTTTTGGAACATTTTTCAGCATTATCGGAATGGCTGACCTTTGTCAGTACAGGAAAAGTCTTTCGTACACTGATACCGATGTCGCTTGCGGTTGGTGTTGGAATTGGTCTGGTCGGAAGTGCGTTGTCAGTCAGAAAGCATTTGAGAAGATCTTTATAGGAAAGAACAGGAAGGGTACATATGAAGAAAAGATGGATTGCAATCGGTATTTGGAGCATCGGAGCTGTTCTGATCGGAACCGGTCAGTTGAATGGCTGTCTCGGACTGAACGAAGACAGAGGAATGATCAGCTATGCAGCCGGTCAGTCGCAGGCTTCAAAAACGATTCAGAACAAGATAGAAAAAAGCAATAAAACGACGAGGTCTCTTGAGGAGGAGAAAAAAACATTAAAAAAAGAAGTAGCATCTCTGGAAAATAAAAAAAATGATGTTGTTTCTTATATTCAGAGTTTGGATCAGAAACTGGCTGATCTTTCTACAAAAGTAGAACAAAATGAAACAAATCTTAAAAAGACAAAGAAAGAGATCCGTATTCTGAAAAAAGAAAAAAAAGCTGCTGAATCAAAGAAAGAAATACAGTATGATTCCATGCTCGAACGCATAAAATATGTATATGAAAATGGAGATCAGGGGTACTGGGAGGTGCTTTTAGGAGCAGATAGTCTTTCAGAGTTTCTAAACCGTGCGGAATATGTAAGTAAAGTCAGCAGCTATGATAGAAACTTGTTAAAAGAATATCAAAAGACCTGTGATACGATTACAACTGCTCAAAATAGGCTTGAAATTGACCTGGCGGATCTGACAACATTACGAAAGAGTTTGAAATTGAAAAAAGATTCGATGAATACGATCATGGATAAGAAGACGGACGAACTTCAAAAATATCAGGTTTCGATCGATCAGAAAAGCAGTTCTGTGAAAAATACAGATAATCTGTTAGCAAAGCAGGAAGCACAGTTAGAAGCTTTGATGGCAGCACAGAGAAAGCAAAGCGAGAAAAAAGAGGCTGCACGCAAAACGGCTGAAAAGAAAGCCGCACAAAAGAGTACATCTAATGCGGCAAAAGCGACCAAAGCACCTAAGACAGCAGCGACGAAAGCTCCGCGGACGAATACAGATAACAGCACAACAAAAGTTTCCGTAAGCGGGTTCCGCTGGCCGTTGATCGTGTCAGGAAGGATTACTTCGTATTTTGGCTACCGAACGTCACCGACAGCCGGTGCAAGTTCAAATCATAAGGGTATTGATATCTCTGTGCCGGTAGGCTCTACGGTTGTAGCTGCAAAGGCAGGTACTGTTGTTACAGCAGCATATTCTGCTTCGGCAGGAAATTATATTGCGATATCCCATGGAGATGGTGTATATACTTATTATATGCATTGTTCTTCTTTGGCGGTTTCTTCCGGTGCTAAGGTATCGCAGGGACAAAAAATCGCCTTGTCGGGAAATACGGGCGTATCTACCGGACCACATCTTCACTTTGCGGTTTATGCAGGTGGAACTTATGTGAATCCGCTAAGTTATGTATCGCAATAGGGGAATGGTAAAGAAAGATTTATCAGAAGAGAAGAGAGTTTTCAATAGATTCAAAAAAAGAACATATAGGAGGTCTTTTGTGAATAAGAAGTCATTTATAACAGGAATACTTATCGGTGTTGCCGGTTCTTTGCTAGTGGTTCTGGTGGCAGCTTTTTTGCTGGTGCAAAACGGATCATTGAATGTAACAAGAATGCTTGGTATCTCGGATAATCATACAGCCTTGGAAAATAAAATCATGGATAAAGTTAATGTGATAGAAGGATACATTGATCAATATTTCTTAGACAAAATAGACGAAGATAAGATGGCAGATGCAGTCTATAAAGGTGTGATCAATGGACTGAATGACACATATGCTGCTTATTATACAAGTGATGAATATAAGGATATTATGGAAAAGACGCAGGGATCCTATTGTGGAATCGGAGCCTATGTGTCTGCTGATCAGGACAGTGGTGCGATTACAATCGTCAAACCAATGAAGGATAGTCCATGTGAAAAAGCCGGCGCAAAAGCAGGCGATATCATTTATTCGGTGGATGGAACCGAAGTGACCGGAAAAGAGATTTCCCAGGTGCAGGCTATGTTAAAGGGAGAAAAAGGAACAAAAGTCGATATGGTGCTATTGCGTGGACAAAAGCAGGTAAAGATTACTGTTACCAGAGATAACATTGAGGAAGACACCGTGGCATATCAGATGTTGGATAAAAAGATCGGCTATATTCAGGTATCCGGTTTTGAAGAGGTTACGGCAAAGCAGTTTGAACAGGCTGTTGATGAGCTTGAGAAGCAGGGAGAAAAAGCATTGATCATTGACCTTCGGGAAAATGGCGGCGGACTGTTAGAGTCGGCTGTAAAAATGTTAGACAGAATGCTTCCGAAAGGTGTCGTTGTTTATAGCAAAGATAAAAGCGGAACGAAAGAAGAATATAAAGCAACAGATGATAAAGAATTCAAAAAGCCTTTGGCAATCTTAGTCAACGGAAATTCCGCAAGTGCATCAGAAGTCTTTTCCGGTGCAATACAGGATGAGAAGAAAGGCGTATTAGTCGGTACACAGACATTTGGAAAGGGTATTGTGCAGGGAGTATTCCCGTTAGGGGATGGTTCTGCACTAAAGATGACAACAGCAAAATACTATACACCAAATGGAAGAAATATTCATGGAAAAGGACTGACTCCTGATATCAAAGTAGAATTGTCAGAACAGATACAAAAGCTGCCGGAAAGCAATAAGAAAGTCGATAACCAGTTAAAGACAGCGTTTGATTATCTGTTAAAGCAGGAATAAGATGCAATAGATTTTAGAAGGGAGAAAAGGCATAATGGAGTTTAAATTACATGCCCCATATGAGCCTACAGGTGATCAGCCGCAGGCGATCAAGGCACTTGTAGATGGCTTTAAGGAGGGGAACCAATTTCAGACTTTACTCGGAGTGACCGGTTCGGGAAAGACATTTACAATGGCAAATGTGATAGCGGCATTGAATAAGCCGACACTTATCATTAGTCATAATAAAACGCTTGCAGGACAGTTGTATTCGGAGTTTAAGGAATTCTTCCCGGAGAATGCGGTAGAGTATTTTGTATCTTATTATGATTATTACCAGCCGGAAGCTTATGTGCCATCTTCCGATACTTATATCGAAAAAGACTCATCGGTCAACGATGAGATTGATAAATTACGTCATTCTGCAACAGCAGCATTGTCAGAGCGAAGAGATGTGATCATTGTAGCCAGTGTATCCTGTATTTTTGGTCTTGGTAGTCCTGTCGATTATCAGAATATGACAGTTTCATTACGACCGGGTATGATGGTCGATCGTGATTTTGTGATCCGTAAACTGGTAGATATCCAATATACACGAAGTGATCTTGATTTTAAGCGTGGTACATTCCGGGTACGTGGTGATGTTGTGGAAATTTTCCCGGTTAATGAATCGGATCAGGCAATCCGTGTGGAGTTTTTTGGCGATGAAGTAGACCGGATCACACAGATTGATGTTCTGACAGGTCAGGTTAAGGCGGTACTTGAACATATTGTTGTCTTTCCGGCATCCCATTATGTTGTAGAGCCGGAGGCAATGGAACGTGCCATTCATACGATAGAGGAAGAATTAGAAGAAAGAGTTGCTTATTTTAAAAGTCATGATAAGCTGTTAGAAGCACAAAGAATTGCAGAGAGAACAAACTTTGATATCGAAATGTTAAGAGAAACCGGATTTTGTTCCGGCATTGAGAACTATTCGCGTCATTTAGCGGGGTTACAACCCGGAGAGACACCGAATACCCTGTTAAATTATTTCCCGGATGATTATATTATTATGGTGGATGAGTCTCATATTACGATTCCGCAGATCCGTGGAATGTATGCCGGAGACAGGGCACGTAAAGAGACACTTGTGGATTATGGCTTCCGCCTTCCGTCTGCATTGGATAACAGACCATTGAATTTTGATGAATTTGAAGGATATATCAACCAGATGCTTTTCGTGTCGGCTACGCCGAATGTATATGAACAAGAGCATGAACTTCTAAGAACCGAACAGATCATACGACCAACCGGTTTGTTAGATCCTAAGGTAGAAGTCCGTCCGGTAGAAGGTCAGATTGATGATCTGATCGGAGAGATCCATAAGACGATCGAAGACGGCAACAAAGTTATGGTATGTACGTTGACGAAGAAAATGGCAGAAGATCTTACGGATTATATGAAAGAAGTCGGCATTCGTGTGAAATACCTGCATTCTGATATTGATACACTGGAACGTTCAGAGATCATTCGTGACATGCGCCTGGATGTCTTTGATGTATTAGTCGGAATCAACCTGCTTCGTGAGGGATTGGATATCCCGGAAATTGCATTGGTAGCGATTCTGGATGCAGACAAAGAAGGTTTCCTGCGTTCTGAGATCTCTCTGGTACAGACGATTGGGCGTGCTGCAAGAAATGCAGAGGGACATGTTATCATGTATGCAGACGTTGTGACTGACTCTATGGATAAAGCGATCAGCGAAACGAATCGTCGACGTGAGATACAGATGCAATACAATGAAGTACATGGAATCACGCCACAAACGATCAAAAAAGCGGTGCGTGATATTGTACGTATTACGAAAAAAGTGGAAGCTTCCGACTTTGATCTGGAAAAAGATATGGAATCCATGAACCGGAAAGAACTTGAGATTGTTGTAAAGAAACTTCAAAAGAAGATGCAGGCAGCGGCAGCAGACTTGAACTTTGAAGAGGCAGCGGCATTGCGTGATCAGATGGTCATGGTTAAAAAGCAGATACAGGATATGGAATGAATATAGTAAAGTTATAAAAGCCGGATTCAGAAATTGAAATGGACACAGAAGGTTTATAAAAGCCGGATTCAGAAGTTGAAATGAATGCAGTAAAGTTATAAAAGCTGTGACAAGATAAAATAAAGTAAGGTAAGGAGTAACGGATGAAGATAGGTGTTGATTATTACCCGGAGCAATGGGATCGTTCCCTGTGGGAACAGGATGTATGCCGGATGAAAGAAGCCGGTGTAGAGATCGTCCGCATGGCAGAATTTGCATGGAGCTGCTTAGAACCCAGGGAAGGCGTGTATGATTTTTCCTGGCTCGATGCAATCATAGATTTATTTGAAGCAAACGGAATTGAAGTGTTCTTATGCACACCGACTTGTACACCGCCACAGTGGCTTTTCGAAAAATATCCCGAAGTGATCCAGGTAGATAAGAGCGGGCAGCGTATTCCTATCGGTATCCGTGGTCATCGATGTCTGAACAATGCTTTGTATCGTGAAAAATGTACACAGATCATTACAAAGATGGTGGAACATTACCGGGAGAAGTCTTGTGTGACCGGGTACCAGATTGATAACGAATTAGAAGCAAATCATTGTTGTTGTCCGACCTGTATACAGAAATTTCAGGAATTTGTCAAAAAGAAATATAAAATAATAGAGAGTGTTAATCAGGCCTATGGCAACAGAGTATGGAGTGGGGAATATACGGATTTTTCGCAGATCAAACCACCATTCGGACCGTTTCAGACATGGTTGAATCCATCGTATATGCTGGATTTTAATCGTTATGCTTCGCAGAGTACGGTAGAATATGTCGAGTTCCAAAGAGAACTGATCCATTCTTTGGATCCGAAAGCGGTGATCACGACAAATAACTGGCTCTGTGAAAATATGCCGGATTTTTATGATATGTTTGAAAAGTTAGACTTTGTTTCATATGACAATTATCCGACAACGAATCTTCCCAAGGATATAGAAACGCTCTATTCGCATGCGTTTCATCTGGATCTGATGCGTGGTATCAAGAAGAAAAACTTCTGGATCATGGAACAGCTCAGCGGAGGGTTAGGAAGTTGGACACCGATGAGTGAAACGGTTTATCCGGGAATGTTAAAAGGCTATTCCTTACAGGCAATGGCACATGGAGCAGATACGATTCTTCATTTTCGCTGGAGGACAGCCGTTGCCGGAGCAGAAATGTTTTGGCATGGGATTATAGATCACAATAATGTATTAGGTCGCAGATACGAAGAATTTAAAGAACTTTGTCAGACGATGAAGAAACTTTCTTACTTAGATGGTTCTATCATAAAGAATAAAGTAGCCATTCTTTATTCTTCAGAGCAGGAATATGGTTTTAAGATTCAGCCACAGGTGGAAGGAATGCATTATTTTACACAGCTAAAGGCTTATCATGATGCGTTTACCTGTCTTGGTGTCGGTGTTGATATTGTAGATGCTAAAAGTGATCTGGACGAATATACTTTAGTGGTGGCACCGACCATGTATATCTCGGACAAAACGCTCGAAAGCCATTTTAAGAAATACGTAAAACAGGGCGGTCATCTGGTATTGACGAATCGTTCCGGTGTAAAGGATACAAATAATCAATGTATTATGTCTCCTTTGCCGACAGTCTTTTCAGAGATTACGGGTGCGATCGTAAAAGAATATAATCCGATCGGAGAAAAGGAAGAGTGTATTGAAATCCGATCAGAGAAGTGGAAGAACATCTGTAACAGACAGAACGATCAGAGCAACTCGTATTTATCGGCATTGTCTGAGCCGGAAGGCAATGAAAAAAATCACAAAAACATGCAAAGTGATCAGGAAAGCTTGGATTTATCGGTATTGTTTGAGTCGGACCACAATGAAACAGATCATAAAGACATGCAGAGTGATCAGGGCAGTTTGTATTTATCGGCATTATCTGAGGCAGAATGTAATAGAATAGATGGGGGAAAAAGAGAGAGCAGCACACAAAAACGATATATACAGTCGTGCCATTTATGGTGTGATATTTTAGATCCAAAACAGGCAGAAGCTCTGGCTGTCTATGGAACCGATTTTTATGAAGGGGCGGCTGCGATCACCCAAAATTCTTATTACGAAGGAATCGGTTATTATGTAGGAACGGTTCCGGATAGAAGAGGAATGATCTCTTTTGCAAAGCTTTTGTTAGAAAATGCATCAATTCCATATATGGAGAGTCTTCCGTATGGGGTAGAAGTGACAGAACGCAGAAATGATACAAAAAGCTGGGAGCTGTATTTTAATAATACCATGCACAAACAGCATTTTGATGTTATAGTACGTCACAAAGATCAGACAGTAAAAAAACATACACTGGATTTGCAGCCTTTTGAAATGAAAATCTTAGAAAAGTGAGGATGAAATAAAATGAAACAATGGAAGAGAATTTTGTTTTCTGTGATCAGTCTGGTGTGGGGCTTTGTATCATTGGATTATCTGATCTATGCATTTGAAATGCTGACAGGAAGCAGAAGAAGCAATGTGGCATATTCACCAAAAGCAGATGGCATATACCAGTTGCTCGGTTTTGGTATGTTTTTGCTTTGGTTTATCATACTTGCATTTTATTTTTATCTGATTCGAAAAGCTTCGATACAGATTGATCTTGTGGAAGAAAAAGATGGAAAAGAAATTGTACGTCGCAAGAAGTTTGACCGGATCTTACAGGGCGGTTTTTTACTCACCGGGATTTTGATCCGCTGGTGTTATCTGATCTTTTTTTATCTGCCGGGATTAAAATAGAAAAGATCAGAAAGACGAATCGAAAAAAATATATATAGTGGAATCGGAAAGAAACAAACTAAAAAGGGTTTACGAAATAAGACAGAAAGAGAAAAATAAAAAACACAGAACGATAGGAGTAAGATAACAGGAACACGTCCTTAAATACTCGAATCTTCTGTGTTTTACTTTTTTCCGGTTCTTTAGATCAATGCGGTAATATCAACACTGAAATCGCGTGAAAGATCATATGTCTTCTTATCAGTAATGACAACAGGACGTGATAACAGGTTTTGATTTAACAAAACAATCTTTCCACGTTCATTATTTGAAAGAATAACTTCTGTGTTGACATATGCTTCTACAAGTCTCTTCATGAATAGATAGAGATAATGAGGATTATATAGATCTTTTTCTTTCTCAAACATAGAAATTACAGTAAAAGGACAAATGCCTTTTCTGTAAATACGGTTTGAAGTCATAGCATCGTAAACATCGGCAATCGCAACGATCGATGCATATTCATTGATCTCAATGCCGGCAAGCTGACGTGGATACCCTTTTCCGTCATATCGTTCATGATGCTGAAGTGCAGCAAGCTTGATACGGTCATCCAAATTTTTGGAACGTAAAATATCATAACCGAGTTTTGGATGAGAACGGATCAGGTCGAATTCTTCATCGGTAAGCTTACCGGGTTTTTGAATGATCTCGGCAGGAATTTTTAATTTACCGATATCATGTAAAAGGCCACATAACATTAATGTATTCAGATCGTCCTTTGAAAAACCGGCCCAGCTTCCGATTACGTTACAGATCAAAGCAACATTCATGGAGTGCGTATATGTTAAGTCATCAAAACCACGCAGACATTGCATCATATCTAAAAGATGTAAAGAGTTTCTGGTACGTCCAAGGATGGAATCCACTTCATGGAGCATATTATCGGTTACATCTGTTGCATTTTTTGCAACGATGTCATTTAATTCATCTTTAAAACTACTGATAGATGATGTGAAGTTATCTTTAAATTCTACGAACTGCTCTGTCTGCTGTACTCGTTCAAAATAAGTAGGACCATCAAAACTTGGTCCATGAGAGACAGGAGCTTTTTCTTGTGGTGTATCCGTTGGAGTGTTTTTTTCTTTTTCTTTTGGAGCGTCCTCATCCGGAATATATACCCGAACGGATTTGACTGCATAATATTTTAACTTATCAATAATCTCCGGTGTAAGTGTTGTATTACTTTGAATCACCAGATGATTCGTATATGTATAGGCTGCTTCAGAAGAAACCATACCCGGTTTTAGATTTGAAGTTAGAACTTTTTTTGTTTTCATATATCCTCCCTGTCTAAGTAACCTGCAATCCTTTGCGTCGTTTGTTCTTTACGGATTACTTTTGTATCTGCAATACATTAGAAACACTATAATTGTACCATGACAGCACTTGATACGCAATCAAAAATGGATATAAAAATGAACGAAAATTTATATTTGCTTTAGAAAGTTGTAAGAAACTATAGGAGAAGTCGGACAGAAAAGAGAAAAAATGTAAAAATAATATGGATAGAAAAACAGAATGAGAATGGCAGAATAGAAATGTGAAAAGTTTTTATGACCAGCTTTTATGACCAGTTTAAGAAAACTACAGAAAAAAGATTGACAAGAAGTTGTATTCATTATATAATAGCTAAATGTGGCGTGTGAAAGCTAACCCAAGCCCCGGTATAAGCAGACAGACGCAGTTAGTTTGAAAATAATATACGAATTTTAGTTAGGAGGTACTGGGATGAAAAGTTATATGGCTAACCCATCCACAATTGAAAGAAAGTGGTTTATTGTTGACGCTACAGGACATACATTAGGCCGTCTTGCATCAGAAGTTGCAAATGTTTTAAGAGGTAAGAACAAACCTGTTTTTACACCACATGTTGATACAGGTGATTATGTAATCATCATCAATGCTGAAAAGATCAAAGTTACTGGTAAGAAATTAGACCAGAAAATTTATTATAACCATTCCGATTATGTAGGTGGAATGAAAGAGACAACACTCAAGGATATGCTCGCTAAGAAACCAACATACGTTGTTGAACATGCAGTTAAGGGCATGCTTCCAAAGGGACCACTTGGTCGCCAGATGATGTCAAAGCTTCATGTATACGCTGGTGAGAATCATGGACATGAGGCACAGAAGCCGGAAGTTTTAGAGATTAAAGAAAGAGCATAATTGAGAGGAGGAAAAAAAATTGGCAAACGCAAAATTTTATGGAACAGGTAGAAGAAAAAGCAGTATTGCTAGAGTATATTTAGTACCGGGTACCGGTAAGATCACAATCAACAAAAGAGATATTGATGATTACTTCGGTCTTGAAACTTTAAAGATTATCGTTCGTCAGCCACTTGAGGCTACAAATACAACAGATAAGTATGATGCTAAGATCACTGTTCGCGGTGGTGGATTCACAGGTCAGGCCGGTGCGATCAGACATGGTATCGCAAGAGCACTTCTTACAGTAGACGCTGATTTTCGTCCAACTCTTAAGAAGGCTGGTTACTTAACTCGTGACCCACGTATGAAAGAGCGTAAGAAATATGGTCTCAAGAAAGCTCGTAGAGCTCCACAGTTCTCAAAGAGATAATTATTTTACAATCCAGTACGTTATACGACGTTTCAGAAAAGTATGCTACACCTCGGAATTTCGGTTCCGGGGTGTTTTTTCGTACTCATTGTTATTTAATGCATCATTTTAATGCATCATTAAACTTTTGACAAAGCGCCGGCTTTGCACTTTTTCTCTCCCCTTTTTTGTACAGTTGTGTTATACTAATAAAGAATGCATAAAAGACGTATATTTATAAAAATTACTTCGTAGCAAGGTGGCTTGTTCTTCGCACAGACAGGGAACAGGTGACATCACAATAAAGTAATGGAAATGAGGAAAATGATGGAAAAAATTATATTAACAGGAGATCGTCCTACGGGTAAGCTTCATGTAGGCCATTATGTAGGATCTTTAAAAAGAAGAGTAGAATTACAAAATTCAGGAGAATATGACAAGATTTTTATTATGATCGCAGATGCACAGGCATTAACAGACAATGCTGATAATCCGGCAAAGATTCGTGATAATATCATGGAAGTTGCACTGGATTATTTATCGGTAGGCATTGATCCGACAAAGTCAAATATTTTTGTACAGTCTCATATTGCAGAACTGACAGAATTAAGCTTTTATTATATGAATCTTGTTACGGTATCACGTTTACAGCGTAATCCTACCGTAAAAGCAGAGATTAAGATGCGTAATTTTGAGACAAGCATTCCGGTTGGTTTCTATACCTATCCGATCAGTCAGGCAGCCGATATTACCGCTTTTAAGGCAACAACCGTACCGGCCGGAGAAGACCAGATGCCAATGGTAGAACAGACAAAAGAGATCGTTCATAAGTTTAATTCCGTATATGGCGAGACTTTAGTAGATCCAAAGATCTTACTTCCGGAAAATGAAGCGTGTCTGCGTCTTCCGGGTATCGATGGCAAAGCAAAGATGAGTAAATCATTAGGAAACTGTATCTACCTTTCCGAAGAAGAAGCCGAAGTCCGTAAGAAAGTAATGTCAATGTATACCGATCCGGATCATATCCGTATTGAAGATCCGGGCAAGTTAGAAGGCAATACGGTCTTTACTTATCTCGATGCATTTTGCAATGACGATCATTTCGCGGAATATCTGCCGGAATATGCAAATCTGGATGAATTAAAAGCTCATTATCAGCGAGGTGGTCTTGGTGATGTCAAAGTCAAGAAATTCTTAAACAATGTCCTTCAGGAAGAGCTTAGTCCGATTCGTGCCAGAAGAAAAGAATATGAAAAGGATATCGAAGGCGTTTATGAAATTCTGAAAAAGGGAAGCGAAGAAGCACAAAAGATCGCAGCTCAGACAGTCAAGGAAGTAAAGAGTGCCATGAAGATTGATTATTTTTCTGATCCGGCATTCATAGAAGAGCAGAAGAAAAAATTCAACTAAGCGATAAATAAAATATAAAATGTATTCTCGGAATCTTTTGAATGAAAAATCACCGAAAGTACATTAGACTGGAAAAGGGGATTTTCTATGAAAATATTAGTGACAGGCGGTATTGGTTATATTGGTTCCCATACATGTGTGGAACTTTTGAAGCAGGGAATGGAAGTTGTTGTATTTGATAATCTGTATAATGCCAAAATAGATGTTGTCGATAAGATCAAAGAGATCACAGGCAAAGAGATTACATTTTATCAGGCAGATATGCGAGACAAAGAATCGATGCGTCCGATCTTTGAAGAAAATAAGATTGACGCAGTGATTCATTTTGCAGGCTTAAAAGCAGTCGGAGAATCTGTTGAAAAACCATTGTTATATTATCAAAATAATATCACCGGAACATTGAACCTGTGTGAACTTATGAAGGAATATGATTGTAAGAAGATGATCTTTAGTTCATCGGCAACTGTTTATGGTGCACCAAAGACTGTTCCGATCAAAGAAGATTTTCCTTTGCATACAACCAACCCATATGGAACGACAAAGTTGATGTTAGAACAGATCCTGTCCGATTTTTGTAAGGCAGATCCTGACTGGCATGTGATCCTGTTACGTTATTTCAACCCGATCGGTGCCCATGAGAGCGGATTGATTGGAGAAAGTCCGAATGGTATTCCTAATAACCTGATGCCTTATATTACACAGGTTGCGATCGGAAAACTGCCATATCTGCGCGTTTTTGGTGATGATTATGATACACCGGACGGAACAGGTGTAAGGGATTATATCCACGTTGTCGATCTGGCGAAAGGCCATGTCAATGCAGTAGAAGCAATCATGCAAAAGAGTGGTGTATCTATTTATAACCTTGGTACAGGTATCGGTTATAGTGTTTTGGACATTGTCAAAGCTTTTGAAAAAGCAAATGGCATTACAATTCCGTATCAGATTCAGGGCAGACGTGCTGGAGATATTGCGGTTTGCTATGCCAATGCACAGAAAGCATACGAAGAACTTGGCTGGAAGGCAGAATATGACTTAGAGCGGATGTGCAAAGATGCATGGCATTTTGTACAAAAGAATGATAAGGCATAAAGCCTCCTGGCAAAAAGGAATGATAAGGCGTAATATTCCTAACAAAAAAGAAAGACAAGGTATAAAGCTTTGTAGTAAAAAAAGAACGATAAAACAATAATGTTCATAATAAGAAAAGATAAAAAGAGACATCAGATGATATTGTATTTTCCAAAAGATGGATCCTTTCCGGTAGTGGGAGACAATATAAGAACATGTCTCTTTTCTTTACATAGTCTTACGGTTTCCTTAATTTTTTTCTGTTTTTGTGCAAATGTGTCAAAAATGTGTTACACTCTTTGAAGTGATGATCAATCAGATTCTGATGAACCGGCAGGAAAATGAAAAATTTGCCGGGAAACAATGGATTAGAAAGATTTATGAGGAGAGGAATTGAGGATATTATGAAACAATGGGTACGGGATCATATTGAGGAGATCTTTTTGTTCTGCTGTCTGGCAGTTGTGATCAGTATGTTCCTTTTTCGCTATGGATGCTTTGCATCGGATGTAGACTGGATGAGCCAGCATTCTGTTTTCCCGGATTACTTTCGAAAACTTTTTTATAAAACCGGGAAGTTGATTCCATCTTTTGCATCTAACATTGGTGGTGGACAAAACATTTTTAACTTTTCTTATTATGGACTGCTCAGTCCGTTGATCTTACCTTCGTATCTGCTTCCGTTTGTAACAATGGACACATACCTTTCGGTAATATCGGTTATTTGCATTCTGTCATCGGTGCTTTTGTTATATCACTGGCTGCGGTCAAAAGGTTTTCGCGGCAGATTAAGCTGTTCTATGGCTGTGATGTATCTTTTTGCAACACCGGTTCTTTTTCAGTCGTATACACAATGGATGTTTGTTAATTATATGCCGTTTCTGATCCTGGCTTTTATGGGTGTGGATCGCTTTATGCAGAAAAAGAAGCCATTGATGCTTTGCTTTTCCATTTTTTTGATGGTTATGACAAGTTATTATTTCAGTATTGGCGGCTTGTTTGCACTTGCATTGTATCAGATTGCTTATGCGATCAGAGAGACGGTTCCATTCCGTTTAAAGGAGTTTCTCCTTTTAGAACTTCGGACAGCTATTTATGTCCTGACCAGCCTTTTGATGAGTGGTGTGCTTTTGGTACCGACTGCATTTACATTGCTGGGAAGAAGCAGTGATTCAAAGCAGACAGTGACTTTGGCAGAATTGCTGATCCCTGATGTCAAATGGACACATCTGGTATATTCCGGCTATGGGATCGGATTGACGACTTTATTGCTGACAGCAGTTTTTGGTGTGATCTTTTATAAAAAAGCATGGGAACGCTTCTTAGGATATAGCCTGTTATTGGTTCTTTTCGTGCCGTTTTTTGAATACCTGTTAAATGGTGGTTTGTATCTGCGTGGAAAGGTTCTGATTCCGTTTTTGCCATTACTGTTATACTGGATGGCATATTTCCTGATGAAAATGAGAGACCGACTGCTATCGCCAAGAGCAGTATCGTTTTGTTTTGGCATTACTGTTTTTTTGGCAGCCATCTATTGTGATTTCAAGATAAAAGAATTACAATATTTCATTCTGTTTGATGCGGTTTTAATGTTTCTTTGCCACTTCCTGTATGAGAAGACCAGAAAAATGGCTTGCATCGTGGTACCTGTCTTTGTTCTGATGGGTACATTTAGTACGGGCTTTCATGGAATGCAAAATAACATGGTATCAGAGCAGCTTTTTGCTGAGATTGATGCTCAGGAATACCAGAGCCTGATCAAAGAATTAAAAGATCAGGATTTGTATGGATATCGTATTGAAACCAGAGGGAGCGATCAGGAGAATTTTGTAAATATCAATCGCATTTATGATATGGAACAAAGCATTTCAACCATTTATTCTTCTGCCTATGCAGCCAAATATGATGCTTTCCGCAAGCATGTTTTCGGCTTGAATGAGCCGCATCGCAACATTTTGATGCAGGGAATGACAAATAACCGTGTCTTTTTAAAGATGATGGGGGTCAAATATCTGATCTCGAATCAGAAATTAGATGCCAAAGTGTGCAAAAAAGAGGGAAAAAATGTAGTTTATGATAATGGAGAGGTGGCACCGCTCGGTTATGTGACGAACACCCTGCTTGATGAAAAACAATATGAACTTTTGGAATATCCTTATAATCAGATTGCCTTTTTGCATGGGACTGTGACAAACCGGCAGACAGAAAATCTTCAGAAAACATCAGAAGCAATTGTTCATCAGATGCAACAGGAAGTCAGCCCGGTTTCTTTTGATCTTGGTTCGATACAGTCAAAACTTCTTACGATTGATGAAGAAGAGAACGGATATCACATTGTTTCAAAAGGAAATGCAACCGTTAAAGCAAATATACAGATTCCAAAGAGAGGTGCGAATTATCTTTTTGTAGAATTTGATGTGAAAAATAATCGAAAGAAGCAGGATATGTCAATCCGTATCGAAAATGAAAAGAACAAACTGACCGATCGTTCGCATGTTTACTACAATCGAAATAAAACGTTCCGTTTTGCGGTTGCCTGTAAGCAAAACTTAAAAAAGCTCCATATTTCTTTTGGAAAAGGTGATTATCAGATCTACAATGTGAAATGTTATGCAGCTAAGATCAGTGAAGCGAGTGTTAAAAAGCTGTATCATAATAAAATGAAAATAACAGATAACTGGACAACCGGTGACATCTTGCAAGGTACTGTAGACAGTGCAGAAGATGGCAAACTGGTTACGTCGATACCAAATGCTGATGGTTTTTCTTTGTTTGTCGATGGCAAAAAAGCGAAAATAGAAGATATCAACTACGCATTTATCGGTACTTCATTGACTGCCGGAACGCACCGGATAAAGCTTGTCTATGAGTCGCCGGGACTGCGTGTTGGAAAATACGTTTCTGTTGTGGGCTTTTTACTTTGCTTTATCCTCTGCCTGATCCGCATTTTTACCGGTTGTAGAAGAAAAAAATTTGTGCTACAATAAAACGTACAAAAGAAAAGGGAGCGTCTGCGAAGCAGGCAATTTCCTTTTTCGAGTTTAAATAGAATTTAGAATTTGATTGATAAAAAAGGGAATGAAGTTCTCCCATAGTAATGATACTAAAACCGCTTATATAAGCTGATGACTTCTGCATTTTTACGCAGAAGTTGTCGGCTTTTTTTACGGAATGGGAAACTGCTCATACAGTAGCGGTACACCAACAAGAATTGCTTTAGCAATTCTTTACCGAGAACACATTTTATCTGAGGAGGAAAAGAAAATGTTATTTAGTATTGCAATGATACTTATCGTAGGAATGTTACTTGGATGGATCTGTCAGAAAGTAAAGCTTCCGAGTCTGCTTGGAATGTTAGTGACCGGCATGCTCTTAGGTCCGTATGTTTTGAACCTGTTAGACAAAAATATTCTTCAGATCTCACCGGATCTGCGAAAGATCGCATTGATCATTATTTTGACAAGAGCCGGTCTGGGGCTTGATCTGTCAGGTTTAAAAAAGATTGGAAGACCTGCTGTTATGATGTGCTTTGTGCCGGCAAGTTTTGAATTGATCGGTATTATTTTACTTGCACCAAAGATCATGGGACTGACCGTATTAGAAGCGGCTATTTTAGGTGCTGTGTTAGCTGCGGTTTCACCGGCAGTTGTTGTTCCGAGAATGGTAAAGCTGATGGAAGAAGGCTATGGAGTGAAAAAAGGCATTCCACAGTTGATACTGGCAGGAGCATCGGTTGATGATGTCTATGTGATCGTATTATTCTCGACATTCACCGGTATGATGCAGGGACAGGGAGCTTCTTTGATTCGTTTTGTCAATATTCCGGTGTCTATCTTTCTTGGAATTATGGTCGGATTGCTATTAGGAACGGGCATGGCATTTTATTTTGAAAAAGTACATATCAGAGATACGATAAAAGTATTATTATTGTTAAGTGTATCTTTCTTGCTGGTGACAGCAGAAGATCATCTTACGACACAGATCACATTTTCGGCATTGATCGCCATTATGTTTATCGGTATCGGCTTAAAGCAGAAAAGAGAAGTCGTTGCCCAAAGATTATCGACAAAATACAGCAAGCTCTGGGTAGCAGCCGAAGTCTTTTTGTTTGTTTTAGTCGGTGCTACGGTCAATGTGCATTATCTGAGACATGTCGGAGTGAGAGCTTTACTTGTTATTATCGGGGCGTTGTTATTCCGTATGACAGGTGTTTTTGCGTGTTTATTAAAGACGAAGCTTAATGCAAAAGAGAGAGCATTTACGATGATGGCATATACACCCAAAGCAACCGTACAGGCTGCGATTGGCGGAATCCCGCTGGCATTGGGATTTGCCTGTGGCGATACGGTTTTGACGGTTGCGGTGCTTGCAATCGTTTTGACAGCACCTTTAGGGGCATTTATGATCGATTGGTCTTATAAAAAAATGCTGAAAAAATAAAATTGTTCTGACGGTGTTTGGCACGCATAAATCCTTCTGATTTTCGCATACTACACTTACAGTATAATTGTGGAAAAGACGAAAATTCTTTTATTTATTAAAATTTTGGGGTTTTCTTTTCAAAAAACGAGGAGGATTATTATGAAAGCTACAGGAATTGTAAGACGAATAGATGATTTAGGGCGTGTTGTGATCCCAAAAGAAATTCGAAAAACACTTCGCATTCGTGAAGGCGACAGCTTAGAAATCTATACAGAAAATGCAGGTGAGATCATTTAAAAAAAATATTCTCCGATACAGGAGCTCAAGGCGTTAGCACAGCCCTATGCGGAATCCTTGTCACTTACTTCAGGGTGCGTGGTTGCGGTAGCAGACCGGGATTGCATCGTGGCCACTTCACAAGGTGGAAAAAAGGACTTTGAGCATAAAATGTTAAGCCGTGAAATGGAAAAGACAATCCTTGGGCGAAAGAAGATAATGGCGCAGGGAGATTCAAAGGATTACGTGCAGGTTGCAAATGAAGATAAGAAATATTCATATGAAGTTATGTGTCCTGTGATCGTAGAAGGGGATGTTGCGGGCGGTGTGATCTTATTATCAAAAACAACAGAGAAAGAGAACAGTCGGGTGCAGGAAAAGTTAGCGGCTTTTGCAGCAGATTTTTTGGGAAGACAGATGGAGTAAAGAAAAGCTTGCTGAAAATAGGGCTTTTAACAACGAAAAACGATTTGAAACCACATTGACTCTTTAGCTTGCTTTGCTATAATTTTTATGTGGAAGATACAATAAGATGAGGAGATTGCGATCAATGAGTAACAGATTAGAAAAATTAGCAGCATTAGGCTGTGATGTAACAGGAGCTATGGATCGTTTTTTGAATGATGAAGAATTTTACTTTTCCTGTTACGATAAATTTATGGGAGATCTAGGATTTGTACAATTAAAGAATGACTTAAATAATCATGACATTCCGGCTGCGTTTGATTGTGCACATGCTTTAAAGGGTGTGATCGCCAATCTGGGGCTGACTTCTCTTTATAATGTGATCGATGAGATCGTAGAACCACTGCGTGCCGGAACGGATGAAGGACTTCTTTCGAAGTATGATAAATTGATGGAAGAAAGAGAGAAATACCTTCTTGTATAAGGATTTGAGAATGTTTTGCTGATTTTTATATGTGATTTTGTATAAAATAATGAAAATAAGTCGAAGGATGCTTGAAAAGCCTTGACAAATGGGCATAATGAGGGTATAAATAGATTTGTAAGTTTTTACGGAAATATATTTTGAGGAGGATTTATCCATGAATAAGACAGAGTTAGTTGCAGCTATGGCTGAACAGGCTGAACTTTCAAAGAAAGCTTCAGAGAAGGCACTCAAGGCTTTTATCGATGTTGTTACAGAAGAGTTAAAGAAGGGTGAGAAGATTCAGTTAGTTGGATTCGGTACTTTCGAAGTTACTGAAAGAGCTGCCAGAGAAGGAAGAAACCCATTAACTGGTGAGAAGATGCAGATCAAAGCTTCTAAGGCTCCTAAGTTCAAAGCTGGAAAAGCTTTAAAGGATGCTGTAAACTAGGATTAGTTTATCATGTGAAAAAGGAAAGAGGCTGTAGCGATACAGTCTCTTTTTTATGAAATAGGAAAATGCAGGTGCAGTAGTGGTGTATCAACAAGAATTGTGATAACAATTCTTGGAGTGCAAAGCGCTGGCTTTGCGCTTTTTTATGGAATAGGAAAATGCAGGAGGGTTCATATGCGTTTGGACAAATATTTAAAGGTTTCCCGTCTGATCAAAAGACGGCCGGTAGCAAATGAAGCTTGCGATGCGGGAAGAATTATGGTCAACGGAAAAGTGGCAAAAGCTTCTTTGAATGTAAAAGTCGGAGATGTAATTGAAATTGCATTTGGTGACAAGAGAGTGAAAGTAGAAGTCTTGAGCATTGAGGAGACTTATAAAAAAGAGGAAGCAAAAGAATTATATAAAGTGTTATAATTAAAACAACTCCTTCATATACTACATTAGACAAAACACAAGATGGGTATAGGGGGAGTTTTTTTGATGGATGAAAGAGCATATGAAGACAGACGGACGACAGGAGTACATAAAGTATATCTCAATGCAAGAAAAACAGCAGTTATGTCAGGCGTAAGAGATGTATTGTCATTTGATGCAAAGGAAGTATATCTTGAGACCGAACAAGGTATATTACTGATCCGGGGAGATGAACTTCATGTAAACCGCTTGTCGTTGGAAAAGGGAGAAGTAGACGTTGATGGAAAGATTGACAGTCTGGCTTATTCTGACAGGGAAGAAACAGCGAAAAAAGCAGCAGGCTTCTTTGGGAGGATGTTTCAGTGATCGCACTGATCCTTGGACAGGTTCGTTTTTTGCTGTTGTCTGTCTGCCTTGGAATGGCACTGCTGTTCGGGTATGAACTGCTGCATATCATAAGATGGATCTTTACTCACAAAAAATGGGTGATCTGGGTAGAAGATATTTTATACTGGTGTCTTGCGGCTATACCGGCATTTATAGTCTTATTTATCTACAATGATGGCGTGATCCGCTGGTATGGAATGTTAGCAACACTCGGCGGAGGCATTCTGTATGAAAAAGGCCTCGGAAGACCGGTTCGGTTTGCATTAGCAAAAATTTTATACAAACCAAGACGAAGATGGGATCACTGGAAACAAAAAAGAAAAGAGAACAGGCTGAAGCAGAAAGAACAAAAAAGGAGCCGGAAAAAAACGTAAAAATTGTCTAAACATCACGAAAAATTCACGAAAAAACTATAAGAAAAATGTTGCAAAATTCGTAGAAATAGTATATAGTAAAAGAACTAGACAAAGTATTGCAAAGCCTTATGAAATAAGGGTTTGGCGATATACGGGTGAATGGAAAAATAAAGACACAATATTGTGTACGAACATATGTTTTTGATGCAATATATAGTATGATGATGGGAAGTTGGTGAGACTGTGAGAAGGAGAAAAAGAAAAAAGCTAAAAAAAACGACTGTAATGGGCGTTTTGTTTGTAACATTGGCAATATGTATGACTCTTGGCTATAAACAGTCTGTACTGAAAGCCCAGGGAAAAGAATATGCCTGTCAGCTGCAGGAATTAAAGAAGCAGAAGAAACAGTTAAAGAAAGACAAAGAAGATTTAAAAGAATTTAAAAAATATGTTAAGACCGATGAATATGTCGAAGAGATAGCAAGAGATAAGTTAGGACTTGTTTATAAAGATGAGATCATATTTGAACCGGAAGACAGTAAATAGAAGAGATCAGTTTGTGTACGGTCTCTTCTTTTTTTTGTTCTGGTGTCGAACGATTTTAAAAAGTCTACAGCAATTATGACATAATTTGCATTTTGGCATGATTATACTGGATGTCACGGAATGAGGACAGGTTATAAAACCTGTAAATAAAGCAGGAAGTGCATCAGATCATGTACTTCGGGAATGGAGAACAAAGATGAAAGAGATACAAAAAAGAATGCTGTTACAAATTTGCATAGGATTTTTTATTGGACGAGTCGATCTGTTTGGAATCAATCCGGCCGGAGTAGCTTATTTTGCTGCAGGCTATGCCGAGGGAGGTGCAAAGATTCCGGTTGCAGCCGGTATTCTTTTGGGAATGTATACGGTATTTGCTCCGGAAAAGATCATGGGGTATGCAATGGCGATAGCTGCTTTGCTTCTCGCTGTCGATCTGTTGCAAAGACGCAACATTCATATGAAAAAATGGTATTATGCAGCGATCATCACCTTTGCATCCGGGCTCATGAAGGCATTCTGGCTGTATCTGATGCCACATGATACACAGGAAATCTTATTGGCTTTTTTGGAAACCGGTTTAGTTTTTGTGATGACAAGAGTATTTCAGGAAGGAGTACATGTACTGTTAAAAGAGAGGATGATAGTACAACTTAGCGAAGAAAAGGTAATGGGACTGGCTTTTCTGGGTGCATTTTTTTTGCTTGGAATACCGGATATTGTTGTTGCAGGCTTTTCAATCATCTTAGCGATCACTGCATTTGTTACGTTGCTATGCAGCTATTGTTTTGGAATTGGTGCCGGTGCGGTAGCCGGTGCAATCGGTGGATGTGTTTTGATTGCAAATGGGCAGGAACGTTATATGATCGGTATATTGGTATTACTGGGGATTTGTATCGGTATGCTTCGTGAACAGGGGAAATGGCTGACCGGGGTGAGCTTTATGGCAATAGCGGCAGTACTTTTCTATGTTTTTGAAATGAATTTTTCTGCAATAACATACGAAAGAGAAATTGCAGCTTCCGGTGTGTTTTTTATGGCGTTTCCTGAAAAACTGCTTTGGCATTTTGCACTTTGGTCCAAGCAGTCGGTCAATGGCGTGGAAAATGATTGCGTGCAAAAAATGATGCAGCATAAGCTTCAGGATTTTGCAAAATATTTTATACAATTAGGCGATATGCTTTGTGTGGAAAATGAAGAAAAAGAGGAAAAGATACCGGGAGAAACAACAAAATTATTAGAAGCAATGTCTAAGCAGGTCTGTGCAAGATGTGAAAATGCGACAACCTGTCATAGTTTTGTTTCGCTTTTCCGTCCAGAAATGCGTGATATCTTAGAGGATGCCAAAAAGCGGGGAAGATTATCTCTAGAGATCATGCCACAGGAATTTGTCAAAGGCTGTATTCACAAAGAGCGTTTTTTAACACAGGCAAACCAAAGCATTCACCTGACCAATATGGCAGCGGGATATCAAAAGCGGATGCAGCAAAGCCGTCAGTTGATCGCAAGACAGATGATCGAAGTCGGACAGATCGTGAATGATCTTTCAAGAGATCTTCCGGTTGTGCAAAAATTACCGGACGAAATGGTCGGTCAGTTAGAACGGGCGCTGCGGAAAAAAAGAGTTCTTGTAGAAAAGGTTGCCTTTTATGAAAAATGTGACGGGCGCTTGGAAATACATATGAAAGGAAAGACCGGCCATGGTCGATTTGTGACAACGCGTGAAGTCAGTGACATTCTTTCAGGAATGCTGGAATGTGCGATCGTTCCAAGAGAAGAATGCCGCAAAGTATTTTCTAAAAAGGCAGAAGAATTTGTTTTCGAAGAAGGGGCACAGCTTACTGCAGTAACAGGAATCAGCAGACTTTCTAAAGATGGTGAAGAACGCTGTGGAGATACCTTTTCAAACTATTATCTGCCGGATGGTGAATTATTAGTTGCTTTATCAGACGGGATGGGAAGTGGAGATCGTGCAAATGCAGAAAGCGAGCGTTTGATCGAAATGTTAGAACAGATGACAGAAATCGGTTTTTCGGAGGTGACAGCCCTGCGTCTGATCAACTCATATTATGTGACAAAACAGGAACATATTAATTTTGCAACGGCAGATATTGCTTTGCTCAACCTATATCAAAAGACCTGCCAGTTTGTCAAATGCGGTGCAAGCATTACCTATTTGTACCGGGATGGGAAGCTGTATGAGATTCAGGGGGAAGCTTTACCTATAGGTGTTATGGCAGAAATCGAGCCATATACCGGCAAATCTGGTATAAATGCAGGCGATTATGTTATAATGATGACAGATGGGATTGCCGACAGCTTTGATATGGCAATTGATGAATTAGAAAATCTGATCATGGATGCACTGGAGCAAAAAGCAGGACCGAAAGATCTGTCAGACAGCATCCTGCAGGCAGCAACCGAGCGTATGAATGGCGAATGTACGGATGATATGAGTGTACTCGTGGTCAAGTTATATGATAATTTAGAAGCAAAATGTAAAATTCCCTGGATGCGTAGAACAAAGATGGTTTCATAGACACGGATCGGAGGCAAAAGATGACAGAGCAAATGAAAAAAAAGATCGAGCAGTTTTGTATAGCAAATGATCTGCTGCATAAGAAAGATGGTATTGTAGTCGGTGTGTCGGGAGGCGCAGACTCGGTCTTTTTGATTTATTTTTTGAAGGAAATCATGGAACGATGGGAACTTCGTCTTCATGTTGTGCATATTAATCACGGAATTCGTGGGAAGGAGGCACTTCATGATGAACAATATACGAAAGAATTAAGCAAACGATTCTCAATTCCGTGCACCATTTTCCGCGAAAATATTCCAAAGAGAGCAACCGAATGGAAAATGACAGAAGAAGAAGCAGGAAGAACCTATCGTTATCAATGTTTTGAAAAAGTCAGACAGGAGCTTGGATTTGATGCGGTTGCCATTGCACATCATCAAAACGATCAGGCAGAAACCGTACTTTTTCAAATGCTTCGCGGCAGCAGCCTGCGTGGTCTTGGCGGAATCCGTCCGAAAAGAGGATATATTATCCGTCCGTTGCTTCTTTGCAACAGAGAAGAGATTGAAAACTCTTTACAGGAAGAACATATTTCATATTGCACCGATCAAACAAACGGACAGAATGATTATACGAGAAATGCGATCCGAAACTGTATTATTCCTGCAATGCAAAAGTACATTCAGCCAAAAGCTGCACAGCATATTGCCAAAAGCGGGATGTATTTGCAGGAAGTCATGGAATATCTGGATCGGGAAAGGGATAGAATTTATGAGAGGATCGTTACACAGCTACAGGAAGAGCAAATAAACGGTTATCGGATCAGGCGGTCAGATTTTGTGCAATTGCCATCCGTGATGCAAAAAGAGATCATTATGAAGTTGTTTGAACAGACAGCAGGAAGGAAAAAAGACATCACAACAGCAAATGTAGAAGAAACCGTAAAGATTTTTTTGGGAGAAACCGGGAAAAAGGCAATGCTTCCCTATCATATGATCGCAGAGCGTTCCTATGAGGATTTGTATTTGTACCGGAAAGAAGAACAATCAAAACATGTAGAATTTTGGGAAGAAGAGCTTGTTTTAGGAAAGACATATATATTTCAGATCGAAAATGAGAAACAGATGCAGGTAACATTCTATCGGAAAGACATTAGCGAAATGAAAGAAAACAATCAAAAAAAGCTCTGTACGAAATGTTTTGATTATGATAAAATGGGTATTATGCCAATATTTCGTTATCCACGTAGCGGTGACTATATGTGGATCGATGCGAACGGTCATACAAAGAAACTAAGCCGGATATTTATTGATGGAAAGATTCCGGCTGCTCAGCGTAAGGAAACACCTGTATTAGCAATCGGAGATCATATTGTATGGATCCCATTGCTTGGCAGAGTCAGTCCGTATTATTATCTTACGGAAAGTACCATGCGGGTTTTGTGTGCACAGACAGCAAATAACGAAAGATTATGTATGGCAAAATAGATACAAAAGTGTAATGTGATCCGGTTCATGCGATAAAGCGAATATGAGATCAGGAATCACAGGAGAAAGGCAGGATATCATGAAAGAAGTAATACATGAAATGTTTTCAGAAGAGCAGGTACAAAACAAGATTGTTGAAATAGCAGAAAAGCTGAACAAAGAATATGCCGGTCAGTCATTGCATCTGATCTGTATTTTAAAAGGCAGTATTTTCTTTTTTACAGAATTAGCAAAACATTTAACCATTCCGGTTACGATGGACTTTATGGTTGTATCCAGCTATGGAAACGGTACATCAAGCTCAGGCAATCTTGAGATCAGAAAAGATTTGGAAGAACCGATCGAAGGTCTTCATTGTCTGATCGTGGAAGATATCATTGATTCCGGTAATACATTAAGCCTGACAAGAAAAATGCTTCAGGGGCGTGGACCGGCAAGTCTTAAGATCTGTACATTACTTGATAAGCCGGAACGCCGTGAAACACAGGTAGAAGTAGAATATACCGGATTTGTGATCCCGGATGCTTTTGTGGTAGGTTATGGCTTAGACTATGCACAGAAATACCGCAATCTTCCATACATTGGTGTATTAGAATTTGTAGAAGAATAAAAGGAGATCTGGAATGAAGAAACAGATAAGAACAGGCGGAATTGGTTTTTATGTTCTGATCCTGGCTATTATTTTTATGGCGGTTTATGTATCAGGTGCATTTAGACAAGGGTCTGATAACAGCTATAATATTTATCAATTTGAAAAAGACTTAGGGAATGGAACGGTTCAATCCGTAGAGGTTTTTCCGAATGAAGAAGTTCCTACCGGTGAGGTCAAAGTTGTTCTAAACAGCAAAAAGACTATAAGTTTTTATGTGTCAGATGTGAATAAAATAGGAGATCTGATCGATGGCTATAAAGATATTGAAAAGAATTATGTGGTCAATGATATCCAGAAACCATCGTGGGTGATCACAACATTGCTGCCATATGGCTTAGCGATCATCGGTATCTTTTTCCTGTTTTCTTTCCTTTCTGCCCAGTCAGCAGGAGCAAGCGGCGGTAATGCCAAGATGATGAATTTTGGAAAAAGCCGTGCACAGAGGATTGATCCGGGAGAGCATGCAAAGAAATTTAAAGATGTTGCCGGACTGAAAGAAGAAAAAGAAGAATTAGAAGAGATTGTAGACTTTCTGGCTAATCCTGCAAAATATACCGGAATCGGAGCAAGGATTCCAAAAGGAATCTTATTGGTAGGACCTCCCGGTACCGGTAAGACATTACTTGCAAAGGCAGTAGCAGGAGAAGCAGGCGTACCATTTTTTAGTCTGTCGGGTTCTGACTTTGTAGAGATGTTTGTTGGTGTCGGTGCATCACGAGTCAGAGATATGTTTGCGGAAGCTAAGAAAAATGCACCTTGTATCGTATTTATCGATGAGATCGATGCGGTAGCACGTAAGAGAGGTTCCGGTCTTGGCGGTGGTCATGATGAACGCGAGCAGACATTAAACCAGATGCTTGTTGAGATGGATGGTTTTGGTGTCAATGAAGGAATTATTGTGATGGCAGCGACAAACCGTGTCGATATCTTAGATCCGGCAATTCTTCGTCCGGGACGTTTTGACCGTCGTGTGACAGTAGGCCGCCCGGATGTACGCGGCAGAGAAGAAATCTTACAGGTTCATGCAAAGGGAAAACCGTTAGGGGATGATGTCGATCTAAAGAAGATCGCACAGACAACGGTTGGATTTACCGGAGCGGACTTAGAGAATCTGATGAACGAGGCTGCGATCGCCTGTGCAAAAGACGGACGTAAGTTCATTGAGCAAGAAGATATCAGCAAATCGTTCATTAAAGTAGGTATCGGTAAAGAAAAGAAGAGTAAGATCATTTCTGAGAAAGATAAAAAGATCACGGCATATCATGAAGCTGGTCATGCTATTTTATTCCATGTTCTGCCTGATGTCGGACCGGTGCATATGGTATCCGTTATACCGACCGGTGGCGGAGCAGCCGGTTATACGATGCCGCTTCCGGATCGCGATGAGATGTTTATCACCAAAGGAAAGATGATGCAGGATGTGATCGTAAGCTTAGGTGGACGTATCGCTGAATCGCTGATCTTTGATGATGTGACAACCGGTGCATCACAGGATATCAAGCAGGCAACAGCAACGGCAAAAGATATGGTCACAAAATACGGTTTCTCAGATGATATCGGAATGATCAATTATGCAGATGAAGATGAAGTCTTTATTGGTCGTGATTTTGGTCATACAAGTCGTGGCTACAGTGAAGATGTTGCCAAGACGATCGACCATGAGGTCAAGAAGATCATTGACGAAGCATACACAAAAGCAAAGCAGATCTTAGAAGACCATATGGATATCCTTCATTCCTGTGCGGCATTGCTGATGGAGAAAGAACGTATTGATCGCAAAGAGTTTGAAGCTCTTTTTGGTGAAGATACGCAGGAACCTGCAGAGGGAGAAGCTTTGATCGAAGAAAAACTCTCAGAAGAGGATGTGCAGGAATAAAAACGGAATGGTTTCAAAGAAGTACGTATATTTTTTAGAAAACAGGAAGTTGTTTTTGTGCAGTAGTGGAGTGGTATATTCGTACAAAACGTTTCAAAATTTATGTCTGTGAAAATGTATAATTTGCGTAGAAAAACACAGATTGGCTCAAAAGTCGGTTGTTCATTGTTGAAAAATACAATGACTAAAACCGACTTTTTTAAATATAGTGTCAGAATGCACAAAAAGAAATTCAAAATAAAAAGTAATTTGTGCACACTTCATGCCATAGCCTTGCTATACTAACAATCGTAAACCCCAATACATTATATAGTTTTTGCTACACCCCATAAGTAACAAAAATACCTTCTCCAAAAGAGGAACTGCTTGCAGTTCCTCTTTTACTTTGCCTATCTTTCTTGTATTGTGTGTGTTATAATGATCCCAAAAGAAAAGCAAGCGACTGTTTTGCAGGCATTTCCTTTTCAGGCATGTTTTAACGAGCAAATATTTCTGCGAAGCAGAAAGAAAAGCTCTGTAAGAGCGTATTTGCGAGTCTGTCGAAGGCCCAAAAGAAAAGCAAGCGACACTACGTTAGATACTAAGGAAGAAGATGTTTATGAAAAGAATGCGGTTTGAAAAAAGCATAACCCAAAAATAAAGCATCGTCAATCTGCCAGCCGGTGGCGTGGTATGTTGGCGTTCTTTTTGTGTATCTCTTATTGGTACCAGCAACACCGAGATCAACAGCAGCAAGTCATAATAAGGAAGAGGAAAAGGAAGGACAGCTCGAAAGCGGTATGAGTTGGGAAGATGGTATGAAGACACTTGATCTATCGAATAATCCTTTACTGACAGAGCTGGATTGTAGTTATAATCAGTTGACAGAACTGGATCTGACAAACAATCCAAAGCTTCAGAAATTACATTGTGACGGAAATAAAATTTCAACAGTAAATTTGTATTCTAATGCATTGTTAAAAGAATTATAATGTGACCATAATAAATTAAAAGTATTGGATCTTTTTGGAAAAGAAAGAATGATAAAATGCCCTTACCGGATACTTATTACTCTGGTGAGGGCATTTGTGATAAGAGAGAAATTTGTAGGAAGGGATGAGAGAAAGCTCTTGTAGAAAATGGTTCATAATTCCTGCAGAAAAATGTAGAAAAAGCATTCAACAGAAAAATGTAAAAAAGGTGGTCAACAGAACGTATGTAAAAAGATAAATAAAATAATTTGACATATCAGAAATATATATGTTAGGATGAACTTGATATTAGGGAGTAGTTCGCATCGGTTTGTCTGGTGTTGTACTGTTCGTCATCACGTTATTGAGCGATATATCAGATAAGTCGTGCAGATAACCGGATAGTACACTTCGTAGAAATGGAACGAGACTTTTATTGTACGTTTGTTGTACAATAGGGGTCTCTTTTTGCGTCAAACAAAACAGAGAATCTTATATGAGCAATAAACGGAAAAATAATCTATAAGGAGGAGTTGTGTATGACACAAAAAGAAGATTGGAACTATTCCACACAGGAACTTTTACAGAAGTTTGACGTGACAGAGCAGGGCTTGAACAATGACCGGGTGGAAGAAATTCGCAGGCAGACAGGTGAGAATATCCTGCAGGAGGGAAAGAAGAAAAGCACTCTGGAGGTATTTTTAGGCCAGTTTTGTGATTTGCTTGTAGTAATTTTGATTATTGCTGCAATTATTTCAATGTTTTCAGGTAACGTAGAAAGTACCATTGTAATATTGCTGGTACTTATTATGAATGCAGTTCTCGGAACGGTACAGCATGTCAAGGCACAGCGTTCATTGGAGAGTCTCAAACAATTATCTGCACCCAATGCCAAAGTTATTAGAAATGGTGTGAAACAAGAGATTTCTTCCAAAGAAATTGTTCCGGGAGATATTGTTATGCTGGAAGCCGGGGACATGATAGTAGCAGATGGACGGATTTTACACAATTATTCATTGCAGGTAAATGAAAGTTCCCTTACAGGGGAATCTACCAATGTAGAGAAGACAGATATGGTGATTGAAGGAAAAGTGGCATTGGCAGACAGAGTAAATATGGTCTACTCGGGCAGTCTTGTTACTTATGGACGCGCACAGGTTCTGGTGACAGGAACCGGTATGAAAACAGAGCTTGGTAAAATTGCCGGACTCATGAATGCAGCAAAGGAAAGAAAGACACCATTGCAGGAGAGTCTTGACAAGTTCAGTGGAAGACTTGCAATGTTGATCATGATAATATGCGCAGTAGTTTTTTGCTTATGTATTTATCGCAAAATGACAATTCTCGACTCTCTGTTGTTTGCAGTTGCATTGGCAGTAGCAGCAATTCCAGAGGCATTAGGCTCTATCGTGACTATTGTGCAGGCGTTTGGGACACAGAAAATGGCTAAGGAAAATGCTATTATCAAAGACTTGAAAGCTGTAGAAAGTCTTGGATGTGTATCTGTTATCTGTTCTGATAAGACAGGAACACTGACACAGAATAAAATGACAGTGCAGCAGATTTATATTGATGGTAAGGTATATGAACCTAAAGAGCTAGACATTACTGATCAGACGCAGAGATATCTGCTGTATGATGCGGTACTTACCAATGATTCGAGTATAGTAGAAGGTAAAGGAATCGGAGATCCTACAGAATATGCCTTGTTAGAGATGTTCCGTAATATTCAGGTAGAATCAAGTAAATTTTTTGGAAGTGCAGGCATTTATGAGGATATATTAAGAAAGTCAATGGATAGAATGGAAGAAGTTCCTTTCGATTCTGACAGAAAACTGATGAGTACCAAGTATAGTCTTCATGGTGTTCCCACAATTTTGACTAAGGGAGCAGTGGATGTTTTGCTAGACCGTTGTACATCAGTACGTTACTCTGATGGTATTCGCCCTATGACAGAATCAGAAAAAGAAAAGATTCGTAAGCAGAACCGGATTTTCTCTGAAAACGGACTCAGAGTGTTATCCTTTGCATATAAGGAATCAGACGAACCTTTAAGTGTTGATACAGAATATAATTTTATTTTCCTTGGATTGATTTCCATGGTTGATCCGCCACGACCTGAGTCTGTAGAGGCGGTTGCTGATGCAAAGAAAGCGGGTATACGTCCGGTTATGATTACAGGTGATCATAAGATAACAGCAGTAGCGATTGCAAAGCGGATAGGCATATTTGAGGATGGAAATATTGCACTTACAGGGGCAGAACTGGATGCTTTGACAGACGCAGAGCTTGATGACAGGATAACGAAGATATCTGTATATGCCAGAGTTTCACCGGAAAATAAAATTAGAATTGTAGAAGCATGGCAGAGAAAGGGCAACATTGTATCTATGACGGGTGATGGTGTAAATGATGCACCTGCGCTGAAAAAGGCAGATATTGGTGTTGCAATGGGGATTACGGGAACGGAAGTTTCCAAGGATGCAGCAGCCATGATTTTATCAGATGATAATTTTGCAACTATTATTAAAGCTGTAGCAAATGGTAGAAATGTATACCGTAACATTAAAAACGCAATATTATTCCTTCTATCAGGTAATACGGCAGGTGTTTTTTCAGTATTGTATACTTCAATTATGGGATTACCGGTACCTTTTGCACCTGTGCACCTGTTATTCATTAATCTGTTGACGGATTCATTGCCGGCACTTGCGATTGGTATGGAGCCGGCAGATGAAAGACTTTTGGATGAAAAACCTCGTGACCCTAAGACTGGAATAATGACCAGAGATTTTATAATGACTATGATAGCAGAAGGCATACTGATTGCCGTTGTAACAATGACAGCATATCATATTGGAATTGCAGGCAATCCGGCGAAGGCTTCTACAATGGCATTTGCCACACTTACAATGGCAAGATTGTTCCACGGTTTTAACTGCAGAAGCAAAGAATCCATTTTTGAAATTGGACTTGGTTCTAATAAGTACAGTTTATATGCATTTGCAGCTGGTGTCTGTCTCCTTGCATTGGTAATCTTTGTTCCGTTTTTACACAGTGTGTTCAGTGTGGAGAATTTGTCTGCAACAGCGATTGCGCAGATTATCGGACTGAGCTTTATACCGACAGTGATTATTCAATTAGTAAAGTTATGCCGCAATAAAAAGGGAGAATAATATAATATGTTGAAAATGAAACGTACTTGTATACTTAAGCAATGCAGTTGAAATTAGCAGTGAATCGTGAAAGGAATTGCTCCACAAAACGATTGTGGAGCAATACAATTCAAGTGAAGAACATCCAGAGTACAGATTTTCCTGCAAAAAAAGTTTCCCGATATCTTAAAAATGCAGTTTGGGTCAACAGAAAAATGCAGAAAAAGTTCCTACAGAAAAATGGCTCATGCTGTCAACAGAAAAATGTAGAAAAAGCTTGACAGGATTTTTATTATGTAGTATACTTCAAAAGTCGCTTGTGAGTGACACACCATAAGATATAGGGGTGTAGTTCATCGGTAGAATAAGAGTCTCCAAAACTCCAGAGGAGGGTTCGATTCCTTCCACCCCTGTTATTGATAAAAGACTTGAGAGAAATCTCAGGTCTTTTTTGCTATAGAAAATGTGTTGTTTACCATGAGATAAAAAGGAATCTATAAGGATGTGATCATTCTATGAAGTGTTGCGTATTTATTGATATGACATACAGACAGGTTATTATGAGAGATGGAGTGCCTTTTTCTCTGGATATTCCGGATAAGCGGATGACAAGAGATGCATTGTCAAAAGAAGAATTTGATACAGCGATGCAGACCGGTTTGACACAAGCTAAGTGTGATAACGCTGTTTCTGTTGATGAGGCATTCCTTGATTGAAGAAGAACCTTGGAGAAGTGAAGGGGACGTCTGATGTTGACAGGTTTTCCTGCGATTGTGTATACTAATAATATAGTAATATTTTACTATTTAACATGGAAGACATAAAAATAGTGTATTGTGATGACACAGTCAATGTTATCGGTAAAGAAAATACCAAATTACAATAGATCATTTCATTATGATCCATCGAAAGGGCAACAACCGTAAAAATTTCTGACAGGAGGAAGCAAATGATGAAGATAACGAAAAAATACGCAGGAAGAATTTTAAGTATAGCATGTATGTCACTTGTTTTAACATTTCTTTTCAATTTTAGCGAGCTGAAATGTTTTACGAAATCGGTTCATGCCGATTCTGCTGACAGTACATCAAAAGGAATCAATGTAGCATATCATACGCAGGATGAAATTCGCACATATATCGCCAATAACGGTGCTACCATAAATGACGCACTGAAGTTTTCGGAGAATCCTGCTACTACAAAACCCTATTCTTTAGGAAAATTATCGGATAAAACATTGCATTCAGCGTTAGCAATGTTAAATCAGGTCAGATACATTGCCGGAATTTCTGATCAGGTACAATTGGATAACAGTTATAATCAATTAGCCCAGGCAGCTTCCTTAGCAAACTATCTGAATGATACGCTTAGCCATGAACCGGAAAAACCGGCTGGAATGTCAGATGACATGTATAACATGGCATTAAAAGGAGCCTCTTCTTCCAATATTTCTTATGCCAGCTGGTCCGGTCGAAGCTTAAATGATGTATTGATATCCGGTTTTATGTGCGATTCAGACAAGTACAATATTAGCAGAGTAGGTCATAGAAGATGGGTTTTAAATCCATCTATGAAATCAACGGGATTTGGAGCAGTTAGCGGAAAGAACGGAACCTATAGTGCTCTTTATGCTTTTGACAGAAATAACAGCACTGCCGGGGAATACGGAGTTGCCTGGCCGGCACAGAATATGCCTGTAGAATATTTCGGTGCAGATTATGCATGGTCGGTTTCTATGGGATATAAGGTAGATGCTTCCAAAATAAAAGTAACTTTAACCAGAAAGAATGATGGGAAAAAATGGGAGTTTTCTCAAGGAAAGTTGGATGGAGTTTTTTATATAGATAATGGTTACTACGGTCAGATCGGATGTATTATATTCAGACCATCTTCGGTAAAAAAATATAATGCGGATGATGCATTTCAGGTTGATATTACAGGATTAGAACAAGGTGATGTTTCGTATACGGTTCATTTCTTTCAGGCATTAGATCATAAGTCTTCTGCCACAAAGCCTTCTTCCGACCCGGCAGAAACTAAGCAAAACAAAGCCAAAACACCAAAGTTAGGAAGTAAAATAAAAGATGCAAAGAATATCTATATAGTAACCGGAATAATTTCAAAAAGTAAGACGGTGAAATATAAAAAACCACGGAATAGTAAGAATGCATCGGCTGTTATTCCAAAAACGATAAAAATTAATGGCAACGTTTATAAAGTAACAGAAATTTCAGCGAATGCTTTTAAAAATTGCAAACGCCTAAAAAAAGTGACCATAGGAAAAAACATTACAAAAATAGGGAAGAACGCTTTCTTGAATTGCAAAAGTTTAAGACATATGAATATACAATCATCAAAGCTGACGAACAAAAATGTTGGCAAAAATGCATTCAAAGGAATAAGCCGAAAAGTGGTTGTAAAAACACCGGCAAAGAAATATAAAGAATATAAAGTGCTGCTTCGTAAACACGGAGTCGCATCAACTGCAAGGATAAAACATAACTAGAATTTCATCATGATTCATTAAAAGGGCATTAACCGTAAAAGGTTAGTGCCTTTTTTGTGGGATGGGAAATTGCTCGTACGGTAGTGGTATGTCAATGTTTAACAAAATAAACATTGACAATCGTATATTCAAAATGCTGGTAATCTTTACTGTACACCCAGTCACCGCCCCAGCTAAAACCATATTTCTTAAAGATCTTTGTAATCTTACTGTTCTTTTTGATCATATAACGTGCATATTTTCCTTTGCATTTCTTTGGATCACGGCATTGATAGACAGCTCCGTTTGTCGGAGTAAGCTTCTTGTGGCTGTTAATGTATGGGTTGATTCGTGGGTTGATGTCAATCGCAAGCCCGTAAGAATGATTGGAAAGTCTGTTCGTTCCGGCAACCGGGCGGTAATTGAATGCAGAGGTGTTATTGGCTGCCATTGATTTTAAATCGTCAGCATGGTAAGCATCTATCAATTGCATGCGTTCGATCGGATATTTCATTTTATAAAGCTGATAAAAGATTTTTACAACTTTTTTGACAATCTTTTTGTTTACAATAAGTTCACCGGATTGGATATCACCGTGAAAATCATAATAAAGTACACGAATATAACGCAGATCGTTGTATGTGATATAGGGATTTTTGCGATACGATACACCGGTGATCTTTTTTTTGATCGCAGGAGTCAGTTTCCGGTAGGTAAAACCTTTCTTGTAAACAGCCGCTTTGGTATGGTGCGGATGAAGAAGCAGAGAAGAAAAAAGGCATCCGATACAAAAAGACAGAAGAAGCTTTTTACCAAAAGTTTTGACTGAAAATGGATGGTGTGTATTAGAAAAAATAGTATGCATAGTATTACTTCCTTTCTGGACTTTTAGAGGCATTCAGCCTTACAAACCCGCTCTTATAGAGCTTTACTTTCTGCTTCGCAGAAATGTTTGTTCGTTAATTCGCCTTGAAAAGCAAATGCCGGCTTTGCCGTCGATTGCTTTTCTTTGAGGCTTAGTATATCACTCTTTCAAGTTTCTTGACAGAAAAATAGCATATTTTGCTGCGATTTTCTTAGGTTTTACTTTTCTTATATAACGTGCTATATTAAAAAGTGTGTCTTTTTGACTGAAAAAGCAAAAGACAGACGATAGATATAGAGTAAGAACATCTAATCAAAATATTTATATAGAATATAACAATAGGACATATTTTACATCATTTGCAAAAATACAGTACCGTTTCATAGAAAAACTGATTTTTGCCTGATGGGCGCTCTGATCAGATAAAGGGGGCAGGACTGAGCCACCCCTCATTATAGTATCTTGCGCCCATAAAGAAAATGTCATTTGAGAATGATAGTTAGAAACAGGAGGTTTGTTAGGATCATGAGAAATAATCTGATTGCAGGAATCAAAAAAATAGGAATAGGAGTTGCAATGGTAGCTGCTTTTTTAGTGGGAAATCAGGCAAAAGCAGCCGAAACGACAACATTGCGAGTGATTTCCACGACAGATCTGCATAATCAGGTTTCGAGTGAAGATTATGATATCGCAGGAAAGAATGCAGGACATTCGCTTGCCAAGCTTAGTACGATGATCAAAGCAGCAAGAGCAGAACTGAATCAGGGAGCCAGCCTGACAGTGGATGCCGGAGATTCTGTTTACGGTTACGGTGCGGAAGTTTTAATGGGAGATGTCAAAAAGCCATCAAACACCTTGCAGCCGATCTTTGAAGCAATGAGTAAGATCGGATATGATGCGATTACATTAGGAAACCATGAGTTTGATTATGGTTATGATTTTATTAAAAACCAGCTGACACAGTCCGGTCTGAATGATAAATGCGTTGTCGCAAATGTAAAAGAATATGCGACAGGAAATTATCCATGGAAACGAACGATGATGCTTACAAAGAATATGACAACTTCGGCAGGAAATACGGTCGCTGTTAAAGTGGGTATTGTCGGTGTGACAAAGCAGGAACTTTCTACCTATTATGAATATGATGGAGTGTTAGAAGGAGAGAGTATCTTAAAGACAGTGCGGGAGCAGGCTGCTGCATTAAAGAGTGCCGGAGCAGATATTGTTGTTGTGATCGGTCATTGCGGTATGGGAGAAGCAAACGATGGAGACAGTGCAGCAGATCCGGGATATGCGATCTCTAAGCTTGCCAATGTAGACTGTGTGATGCTTGGTCACCAGCATCGTAATTATCCGTCAAACGATGCTAGTACAAAGATTTTTTATCAGTTGCCAAATACAGATAAAACAACAGGGCTTACAAACGGAAAGCCGGTTGTGATGGTAGCGGATCATGCAGCCGGAATCGGTATTGCCGATATGACACTAAAGATTGATAATGGTAAAGTTTCTGTTGTTCATGCAGCAACAGAAGTGCGAAAAAGTTCAGAATCGATCCGGGATGATCAAAACATTGTAGCAGTTGATGAAAAGTCTGCCAATATCATTAAGAATACATTTAAGGAAGTGCTTGCTTCGGTAGCTTCAGGGAGTGTATTTCAGGGATATTTCGGTGTTTTAAATGATAACTATGCGATCCAGTTAAATAATGAGGCAAAGATTCGGTTTGGTATGAATTTTATTCATAGTAATGCCGGAGCTGCTTATGTAAATTATCCGGTAATTTCTGCAACCGGATATTATATGGATGGTAGTGAAGGTAAAAATGATTATATGGATATTCAGGATTCCTTTACGATGAAAGATGTGTTAAATACGCAGGAATATGAACATAACAATGATTATGCATACTGGATCACCGGAAAGCAGCTCCGAAAGTGGATGGAATGGTCAGCCAGTATCTTTGCACAGCAAAATGAAATGATCACATCTACCGGTACGATCAAAAAACTGTCAGAGGAATATGGAACAACATCACTTGTAGCGGAAAAATGGCTTAAACGCTGGGGACCTTTTCAGGTCTTTGATGGCATTGAATATCAGATTGATGCATCTAAGCCTGCTATGTACAATGTAGATGGCGAACTGATCAACAGCAATACAAGTCGTATTGTTAATCTGACTTGCAACGGTCAGCCGGTTACGGATGATTCCAAATTTATTTTAGTTACAAACTACATATCAAAAAATAAAGCGGTTTTGTCTGAATTATATGATCAGAGACTGACATCCAAAGGGGATCGTACGGCAATGTATTTTAAAGAATATATTAAAGAATTAGGCTCTTTTGGTGCAATTTCTGACCAGGCAGACGATAACTGGTCTGTTACATTTGGAAATGAAGATTGCAGGATCTTCCGTTCCAGCTCATTGTCTGATTTTTATGCAAAGTTAAATCCATGGTATGGAAAAACCTTACAAAAGACAACGAATTATGCATATTATAAGATTGATACGGCTAAGACTGCGGCAAACGAAGATACTGCAGGACCTCTTTTGGTTCTGGCACCATCTACGACGGAAGCGACAAACCGGAATGTTACAATCTATGTACAGGCATCGGATAAGAGTGGTGTAGCCGGTATTACCTATCTGCAGGGACAGTACGAAAAAGACAATGCAATCTGGTCACAGGCGGCAGCAGTTACAGATCATAAGATCACAGTATCTGCTAATACGACATTATCGATTCGTGCATATGATCCATATGGAAATGCTACAGTAAAGCATATTACGATCAGTAATATTGATCCGAATGCATTAGAAAAACCAACTGTCAGCAAATTTACGAATAAGATGACGATCGTAAAAGGAGATGCCTTAGCAGGACTCACCGTGCATGTAAAAGCGGCAGGAAAGAGCTATACAACAACTGCAAATGCAAAAGGAGCTTACAGTTGCAAGATTGACAAACAAAAAGCAGGCAATACGATCGCTGTTTATGTGACAGACGGACAGGGAAGAACCAGTGCAAGTGTTTATACAAAAGTGCTTCGAAGAGGACCAAACGCACCTACATTGAACGCTGTATCAAACAAAACTTCCCAGTTAAAAGGAAAGTTAAATGATACGAACACAACAATGGTCATTTATGTAGGAAAGACAGCTTATGTTCCGGCAAATGGCGGCAAAGCATTGTATAAAGCAAGCAAGGGATATGATAAGAACAAAAAGATTAAGAATGCTAAAGCTTATAAAGTTGTAAATGGCAGTTATACGATGACAGTACCGACTATTTCGGCGAAGACAAAGGTAGTTGCTTTTTCAATTGACAAGCGTGGAAGGATCAGTCTGAAAGCATCAAGAAAGGCATCTTCCAAGGCGCCAAACCAGCCAAAAGTAAATTCAATCTGTGACTTTGAAAAATATGTATCAGGAAGTATTCCTTCCGGTAAAAAGGGATGTAAGGTTACCGCAAAATCCGGGAAGAAAAAATATACCGGAACAAGTAAAGCCAAAGGCAGATTTGTGATCAAGACAAAAGGTTTTAAAAAGGGTGCTGTTGTTACGGTTTCTGCATCGGACAAATACAAAGGAAAGACACGTACGAGTGCAAAGACAAAAGTTCGTGTGGGTTCGCAGACACAATATTCAAATGCGGCAGGCAGCGGTAAGATCTCTGTAAGCAAGATAAGAAGTACGTCGCGTGTTGTAAAAGGAAAGATTGCATTAAAAACAGGATCAGCGTATATCAGTTATGGCGAAAACAGTGCTTCTCTGGATCTGAATAAAGATGGCTCTTTTAGCTATACGCTGCCAAGTCCGAAAAAAGGTGGCTCGTCTGTCTATATTACATTGCATGATAATTCCAACGGAACGATTGCCGGTGTGAAGAAAGTGACAGTTAGTGCTTCTAAGCCGGCAAAGCCTTCCTTTATGAAAGGAAGTGCAGATAAGAAAGCAAAGAAGATTCAGATCCGTGCTAAGGAAAAGGGAACTTTGGTTGTGCAGTCTTCTAAAAAGAAGATCAAAACAACAAAATGTACCTATCAGTCAAAAGGCAGTTACTTTGTTTATACAGTAAAAGTACCGGCAAAGGCTGGAAAAGTCCGCTGCTATTTGAAAACGATAGCAGGAAAGAGTAAGACTGCTACGATCAAAAGAAAGTAAATTGTAAAACAATAGGAAACGATCAAGGTGTCAGATCGTTTTGGATGAAAGATAGCAGAGAATTCGTCAGAATTATGAAAAAGGAAAGATATGCTCCGTAAAAAGAGCGTATGATAAAAGAAAAAGGGAAAGAGGGTTCATTTATTATGAAACGCAGCAGAAAGTTTTTGTTTGTGCTTGCCTGTCTGCTCTTTGTCATGGCAGCCGACATGTGCAGTATTGCACCGGAAAAAGCCACAGCAAAAAGTGCAGCCAAAACAGTAAAAGGTAAAAGCAGCAAAAAATGGGTAAAGGTCAATGGCAATTACCGTTACAAGGCAGGAAAGCATTTTGTTAGGAAGAAATTAAAAAAGATAGAAGGCAAATATTATTATTTTAATGCAAAAGGAAATTGCTGCAAGGGCTGGACTAAAGTAAAAAAGAAAAAATATTATTTTAACAAAAAAGATGGCGCAGCGTTGACAGGTAAGCAAAAAATCGGAAAAAACTTTTATATTTTTTCGAATAAAGGTGTATTGCAAAAGGATAAAGAAAGTTATGATTTCGAGAATGCGACCTATGCCATTGCGGCAAATGGAAAATTAAAGACAGGTTTTGTCAAAGAAAATGATGTGATCCGATATTTTAATCCCCAAAATGCCATGCAGGTAAAGTCAGATTTTGTGTTGCATCATGCAACGTATCTGGTTGATCAGAATGGTACAATGCGTACTGGCTTGCAAATATACCAGGGACGGACAATCTATTGCAATCCTGACGGTAAATGGCTCAAAGGCGTGTTGATAAAAACAGAAGATGCAAACTATTATGCCGATAAACAGGGATATTTAGTTACAGGACTCTATCAGATCAGCCATGCAACTTACTTTTTTGATACCGATCATACGATGCGTACCGGAGTCGTTCGTATAGATGGAAATTTATATTTCTTTGAACAGGACGGAAAACGTGTTGAAAACAGCTGGATACAGACAGAAAGTGCACGTTATTATGCCGGAACAAATGGTATCTTAAAGAGAAATTGCTGGTTTGCAAAACAATTCTTTGATAACAATGGATGTGTGGCTCAAGATGCCGTTTTACCGGATGCTGCAACAAAAGGACAGATCAGTACCAGGATCCTTGATGCACTGGGGGCATATAAAGCAACAAAGCTGATGGTTGTTGCACATCCTGATGATGAAACGTTATGGGGTGGTGCCCATTTATCTGAGGGCGGTTATCTCGTTGTATGCATGACACATGGAAATGACGGAAAACGCAGAAAAGAGTTTGAAAATATTATTAAAGCATCAGGAAATATCGGTTTAATGCTTACGTATCCTGATGAGATCAATGGTGTCCGTTCAGACTGGTCAGAACAAAGAGCCGGAATGATGAAGGATCTGGATACGGTATTACGTTATAAGAGCTGGTCATTGGTCGCAACACATAATCCGGAAGGTGAATACGGTCATATGCAGCATAAGCTGACAGATCGTATCACAACACAGGCATATTACCGTGTGTATCCTGATGGAAGATTGTATTATTTTGGAAGGCATTATAGTGTGAATGGATTAGCACAGATTGCCGCAACGCTTCCAAGAGTGTCAGAAGAAGCCTATCAGGCGAAAGAAAGTTATTTAAGGCTGTATATCTCACAGGCAAAATGTGTCTCAGAACATGATCATATGTCTCCGTATGAGAACTGGATTCTTGCATCACAGTGGGAATAAAGGAGAAACAAAGGCTGGGTTCTTTTATATCGGAGCGGGAATAAAGAAGAGCCAAAAGCTGTATTGTTGGCATTACAGTGGAAAAAGCAGATTGCAAGTATTCTTTTGAGAGAAGAGGAAGGAGCAGCTATGAGTAATGTAGAAGAACGGTTTCGTGATCCGAAATTCTTATATGATATCAAATCATTTTATGACAAAGGAGCTGTTTTAAAAGCCAGTTTTCAAGGGATGCGTTATCAGGTAGAGCGTGTAGTGGCAGACGAAGAGAAACATTTGAAAGCAACAATCTGGCCGGAGCCTTTCTGTTTTGAAAAGACGGCAGATGAGAAGAAAGAAAGCAAAGAGTTTGTATATTCCGATGAAGGACTGCTTGCATTGCACCAATGGCTTTGCGACAGTTATGATACAAAAAAAGAAAAATGGGAGCATGCCAGAGATTTTCCGCTCGATGGAATCATGTCATAACAACTGATCAGAGTGGAAAATAAAACAGAAGCAATGCAATGGTATTTTTGAAAAACAGAGTTTCGTTGCTGTCAGAAAGAGGTTATTATGGGAAAAACATGGTTAGTAGAAGGGTTTTGTCCGGTTGATCACTATCATTGTCTTATGCCGGTGGAATATGAAGCGGTAGAGGAAAACGGAGTAGTGCAGGAATATAAAAAAAGTAAAATGGTATGCCGGCATTCTCTTAGCGGACAATGTGAACAAAAAGAAGATTGTACGTTTTTTAAGGATGCACCGGAAGTTTTAGAAAAGAATGCAAACTGGTATGAGCCATAAGAAGAAATGAGGAAGATCATGAAAGCAGTTTTAGTTGCATTGAATGCAAAATATATTCATTCCAATTTAGGAGTGTATTGTCTGTATGCATATAGCAGGAAGAAAGGAATTTCATCCGATGAACTTGTGTATCGTGAGTTTACGATCAATCAGGAAATGGATGATATATTGGGAGCGTTATACAAAGAAAAGCCGGATTTGATCGGCTTTTCGTGCTATATATGGAATATAGAAGAGATCAAAGAGATGGCACGTGAACTACACAAGATCCTGCCGGATACCGCAATCTGGATTGGCGGACCGGAAGTCAGTTATGATGCCGGCAAAGTTTTAGAACAAAATCCGTATCTGTCTGGTGTCTTTGTCGGAGAGGGAGAAGAGTCCTTTTATGAAGTGCTGCGTTATTATCAAAAGGAAGAAGCAAATCAGGTGCTATTGCCCCAAAAAGAAGAGTGGGCAAAAAAGGAACAGACAGAACAGACCGGGCAGGAGAAAAGAATACAAAAGGAACAGACAGAGCAGACGAATGATCAGAAAAATGGGAATGCACAAAAGAATGATTCTATAAAAACATTGGAACAGATAGAGGGGATTGCATATCGTAAGCAGAGTGGAAAAGAAGATACAGAGGCACAGAAATTCATAAAATCATCAGATAATGCATCGGAAAAGACAGAGATCATCATTACAAAAGCAAGACCGTGTATGTCTCTGGATGACGTTGTCTTTCCGTACCATGATATGAAAGATCTCAAAAACCGGATCGTTTATTATGAGACAAGCAGAGGCTGTCCGTACGGCTGTAGTTATTGCTTATCTTCCGTAGAGAAAAATGTCCGTTTTCGCAGTATGGAACTAGTCAAAAAAGAATTGCAATTTTTCCTCGATCAAAAAGTTCCGCAGGTGAAGTTTGTGGACAGAACATTTAATTGCAATGAAAAACATACAATGGAAATCTGGCAGTATATTAAGGAACATGATAATGGCATTACGAATTTTCATTTTGAATTATCGGCAGATATTCTGACGAAAAAAGAAATTGAATATGTCCGTACATTCCGTGATGGGTTAGTACAGTTTGAGATCGGTGTGCAATCAACCAATCCCGATACGATTCAGGCAATTCATCGCAAAATGGATCTTGACCGCTTAAAAGAAAATGTAGCAATGGTACATCAGGAAAGAAATATTCACCAGCATCTGGATCTGATCGCGGGTCTGCCTTATGAAGATTTGCAAAGTTTTCACAGGTCGTTTAATGATGTATATGCGATGCAGCCGGATCAGTTGCAACTGGGCTTTTTAAAAGTATTAAAAGGTTCTCCGATGCACCGGATGGCAAAAGAGTATGGCATTCAATATCACTCAAAACCGCCTTATGAAGTATTGTCTACGACATGGCTTCCTTACGAAGATGTCCGTACTTTAAAGGGAATTGAAGAAGTGGTGGAGCGGTATTATAACAGCTTGCAATTTGAAAGCAGTTTACGCTATTTAGTGGAGCAGGAACAGGATGCATTTGCGTTTTTTGAAAAGCTTGCACTGTTCTTTACGCAAAACGGTTACTTTAACGTGAAACAGTCAAGAATGCAAAACTATGAGATCTTATATGCTTTTGCAAAAAAAGAACAGCGGAATGTGGATATTGTAAAGGAATTGTTGATCTATGATCTGTATGCAAGGGAAAATGTGAAAAAAGAACCGGATTTCTTGGAAAATCGGATGCTGACAGAAGAAAAGAAAGAGAAACTACGGGCCTTTTACCAATCAGAAGCACAAAGAGAAAAATATCTTCCTGATTATCCGGATTATAATTGGAAACAGGTCATGCGTATGACACATATGGAATGGTTTTCTTATGATATTGTACAGTATTTACAGGATGGAATTTTGTATGAGAAAAAGACACTCGTATTATTTGATTATCAAAAGAGGAACCCTTTGAGTTATCAGGCAAAAGTGCAAATTGTACGAGAATAAAGAAACATAAAATCTTCAATCGCAATAGTGCGACAAGCATGCAATGCTTGGATTTTGGAGTTATTATATCATGAATTCGCAACACAAGAGAGCTTGCTTTCTTGTGCAGAATTCATGAATGACAAAATCTTTAAGCACGAAGTGCGGCAAGCGTTCTACGCTTGGATTTTGGAGTTATTATATCATGGATTCGCAATGTAAGAAAGCTTGACATCAAAAACTCTATTTTCAAATCGCAAAGTGCGTAGTATAATCAATACGAATAAAAACAGAACCGACGAAAGGGAAAAACAATGATACCAGATATGAAAGCGAATTATCATACACATACTTTCCGTTGCAAACATGCCGACGGAGAAGATAAAGAATATGTAGAGGCTGCGATCAAAGCAGGAATTAAAACACTGGGTTTTTCGGATCATTGTCCTTGGATCTATGACGATGATTTTGTTTCAAAAATACGAATGCTGCCTGATGAGGTGGATGATTACTGCCGTTCTTTGGAAATGCTGCGTGAAGAATATAAAAAAGACATCCGTATCCTGATCGGGTTCGAAGCAGAATATCTGCCTGCTCTGGTAGAAAAACAGGATGCCTTTTTAAAGGATTATCCAATCGATTATATGATACTCGGGCAGCATTTCTTAGAGCATGAGCTCTTTCCTTATACCGGAACAGAAACACAGGATGAATCCGTTCTTAAAAAATACGTAGATACCGTGATCGAAGGATTGGATTCCGGACGCTACCTTTATCTGGCACATCCCGATCTGATCAATTATCAGGGTTCTTTAGAGATTTATGCAAAACATATGCTGCGCCTTTGTCACTACCTAAAAGAGCATAATATCCCCATCGAGATCAATATGCTCGGAAAGTATCAGGGACGACACTATCCTCGCACAGAGTTCCTCGCTCTTGCCGGACAGGTCGGCAACTCTGCGATCATCGGTGTCGATGCACACACACCGAGACATTTGCAAAATCACCATGTCTATGAGCTTTGTGTCGAACTCGCCCAAAAATATCATCTGAAATTAGTAGATGAAATGATATAAAAAAGTGCAAGAATTGCTAAAGCAATTCTTGGTGATGCACCACTACTATACGAGCATTTTCCTATTCCATAAAAAAGTAAAAACAGCTAATTGGCATTTTTCTTATATGAAATCTTTGCCAATTAGCTGTTCTTATTTTTTAGTCTTTCTATCTCTTGATCATCTGATGGTAATCTTGACTTTCGACTTTTCTTACTGATCTGACAGTAACGCTTTCTTTTCCGGCTTTCTGTCTCTTTACTTACAGCTTTTTTATTACATGATCTGCTTTCGCCAAATTACATTATTATATCTCTGTAAGATCATCTGTTCCGACAGAATCTGTCTTTTCGACCGCAACAGTCTCCTCTGACTTTCCCTGCTCCTCTTCTGAAATTGGTGTCATAAATTTTTCAACCAGTTTGGCTACACCATCTTCATCATTACTTGCAGTCACATAATCAGAAGCTTCCCTCACTTCTTCCTGCGCATTGCCCATCGCAACACCAAGTCCTGCACAACGAAGCATTGGCAGATCATTATAACTGTCACCGACACAGATTACCTTTGCTTTCTTGATATCCAGATGCTTCATCAGCTTTTCAACTGCTACACCCTTATCCACAAATTTTGGAAGAACTTCGAGATAATATGGATCAGAACGGAAAATGTTTAGTCTGTCAGCAAACTTCTCTTTCATGATCCGTTCGACTTCTTTCATACGGTCCGGATCACCTGCTAACAGGAACTTGTTGATTGGGAAGGTTAATTCTTTGATAAAATGATCTGCTTCACGAATTGCCACATCACAGGCTTTTGCGTCTGCAACGACATATTCGTTGATGCCATTACCGGAAATCAGTTCTTTCGCATCGTCATGAAATACCAGAATGCCTACATCTGCCATCTTAGCAGCTTCAAATACCGGTTCATACATATCAGAAGGAATTTCCTGATTATAAATGCATTTTCCGTTATGGCAATTCACAACAGTTGTACCATTGCTTGCGATCACATAACCGCCATACTCCGGCAGACCGATATTTTTTGCAACATGACGTACTCCGGCAATCGAACGTCCTGTTGCGATCGCAACCGTCTTGCCTCTTTGCTGTGCCTCCATAAGAACGGCTTTGGTATGTTCCGAAATTTCTTTCTTAGAGTTTACTAATGTACCATCAACATCTACCACTAACATATCATAACGATCGCCTTCCGGCTCTTCGATTCCTTTGACTTTACGAAAGATTTTCATAAACTCTTTGCCCGTGATCGTTTCATGCTCGATCAGATATTCAGCAAGCTTGTCTAAGCAATCCATATTTCCTGACAAAAGCTCTTTTGCCTTTTCATAGCATGATTTTAAGATCTTCATGACTTCCTGATCGACTTCTGCCTCTGTCGCATCACCACAGTTCATAACGGTTCTGCCATCGAGATATTTATTCTCTACGGATTCCAGTCCGATCAGTCCGAACTTCTCTGACATACCATATTGCGTTACCATAGAACGTGCTAATGATGTTGCTTTCTCAATGTCGTTAGAAGCTCCGGTCGTTACCGAATGAAAAACAAGTTCCTCGGTAGCACGTCCACCAAACAAGGTAACGATACGTGTTAAAAGCTCTTCCTTGCTCATCAGGTATTTTTCTTCTTCCGGTACTTGCATTACATAACCGAGCGATCCCATGGTACGTGGTACGATCGTGATCTTTTGTACCGGTTCTGCATTCTTTTGTAATGCGGTCACAAGTGCATGACCGACTTCATGGTATGCTACAATTCTCTTTTCTTCTTTTCCAAGAATGCGGTCTTTCTTTTCTTTGCCGGCAATGACAACTTCTACTGCTTCGTAGAGATCACGCTGGTTGACAGCCTTTCTGCCGCTGCGTACTGCCATGATCGCCGCTTCATTGATCATGTTGGCAAGATCGGCACCAACAGCACCACTCGTTGCCAATGCGATTGCATCAAAATCAACCGATTCATCCATCAAAACATCTTTGGCATGCACTTTTAAAATATCGACACGGCCTTTGAGATCCGGCTTTTCAACGATCACACGTCTGTCAAAACGTCCCGGACGCAGAAGTGCTTTATCCAGAACTTCCGGTCTGTTTGTCGCGCCAAGGATGACTAATCCCTTCGAACTGTCAAAACCATCCATTTCTGACAACAACTGGTTCAATGTCTGCTCACGTTCATCATTACCACCGCCATAACGGCTGTCACGACTCTTACCGATTGCGTCGATCTCATCAATAAAGATGATACATGGTGCCATCTGCTGTGCCTGCTTGAAAAGGTCACGCACACGCGAAGCACCTACACCGACAAACATCTCTACAAAGTCTGATCCCGATAAAGAGAAGAACGGAACACCGGCTTCTCCGGCTACTGCCTTTGCAAGAAGCGTCTTACCGGTTCCAGGAGGTCCTACTAACAAAGCTCCTTTTGGAAGTTTCGCACCGATATCGGTATATTTCTTCGGATTATGCAGAAAATCAACCAGTTCATTGAGCGAATCCATTGCTTCTTCCTGACCTGCCACATCTTTGAACGTAACTCCGGTCTCTTTTTGTACATACATCTTTGCGGTACTTTTTCCAACCCCCATCATTCCGCCGGTGCCTTTGCTCATCGTACGGAAGATAAAGAAAAGTCCGCCCCATAAAAGCAAGAAAGGAAGTAATGATGTCAACAGCATATAGCCAATTCCCGACGAACCGTCAGAAGTATCTTTTGAAAATGTAACTCCGGCTTTTTGCAGCCGTTCGACCAACCCGGTATCCATATTGATCAATCCGGTATAATAAGTCATCTTATAAATTGTATTCTGCTGCGTAACCGGTGTGATCTTGATCTCATTCGAAGTCAGAACAACCGACTTGACCTGATCATCCTCTAGCATTTCAAGGAAGCGATCATATGTGATCTCTTTATTCGTCGCACTTTTGACCTGGCGCTGCATAAAAGAAAATACAAGGAAAACACCTATTGCCACGACAAGACAAATGATGATCCCATTCCGGTTATTTTTTTTATTCTGTTCATCTTTGCGATTATTATTATCCACTGCTGTCCTCCTTTTCAGGTCTTTGTATCAAAAGAGTTTTTCGAACATCCAAGTACACTGTTCCCAAAATAAAATCTCTGATACTTTTTCTATCTTATTCATACTGTATCACATTATAAATCTAAGGAAGTAGAAAAGCAACCGACATAACTTTAAAGAAACCTTAATGTATTGTGAATTTATGCTCAGATCTTACCGGATATCTATATCCGGCATCCTGTCTGAATATATTTTTCGCACTTTTCACAAATTATTTCCCATCTTTGCGAAAAAATCTTCATTTACGCCACAAAAAAAAGATTGAACATCAGAGGCATTATAGGTTATAATGGTATAATGTTGATTTTGTTGTTTATCATATTAGAAACGCAGGATCAGCGATCTGATTTTTATGTATACAATAAGTTGTTTTTCTATTTACAAGGAGGATAAATCAAATGGCAGTAAAGTATGTATTTGTTACCGGCGGCGTTGTATCCGGCTTAGGAAAAGGAATTACAGCAGCCTCCCTCGGACGATTACTCAAAATGCGCGGCTACAGCGTAACGATGCAAAAGTTTGATCCATACATCAACATCGATCCGGGAACGATGAACCCTGTACAGCATGGTGAAGTTTTCGTTACGGATGATGGTGCAGAGACTGACTTAGACCTTGGTCATTATGAGCGTTTTATTGATGAAAGTCTGACAAAGCAGTCTAATGTAACAACAGGTAAAGTATATTGGTCTGTTCTGTCGAAAGAGCGTCGTGGTGATTTCGGTGGAGGTACGGTTCAGGTCATTCCACATATCACAAATGAGATCAAAAGCAGATTTTACCGCAATGATGGATGTAAAGATACACAGATTGCGATTATTGAAGTAGGTGGTACGGTCGGTGATATCGAAAGCCAGCCTTTCTTGGAGTCTATCCGCCAGTTCCAGCATGATGTCGGACGCGAAAATGCCATTTTGATCCATGTAACTTTAATTCCATATCTCGGTGCATCCGGTGAAATGAAGACAAAACCTACACAGGCAAGTGTAAAAGAGTTACAGGGAATGGGTATCCAGCCTGATATCATTGTCTGCCGTACCGAGCGTCCTTTAGAAGAAGGTATCAAAGATAAGATTGCTCTCTTCTGTAATGTTCCTAATAAGTGTGTCATGCAAAATCTTGATGTCGAGACATTATACGAAGCACCTCTTGCCATGGAAAAAGAACATCTTGCCGATGTTGCCTGCGAGTGTTTGCAATTAGATGATCCTGCTCCCGATATGAAAGAATGGCAGGAAATGGTCAACACATTAAAGCATTTAGAAAAAGATGTTACGGTTGCTTTAGTTGGTAAATACACAACATTACACGATGCTTACATCAGTGTTGTGGAATCCTTAAAACATGGCGGACTTGCTCATAAGAGCAATGTAACGATCAAATGGGTTCCTTCTGAAGAGATCAATGAAGAGAATGCCGAAGAGATCCTTGGTGATGTCAGCGGTATTATTGTACCGGGTGGTTTTGGTGACCGCGGTACAGACGGTATGATCACTTCGATCAAATATGCCCGTGAGCATAATATCCCATTCCTCGGTCTCTGCCTTGGCATGCAACTTAGTATCGTAGAATTTGCAAGACATGTCTGTGGCTTTAACGATGCACACAGTATCGAACTGGATCCTCAGACAACACATCCTGTTATCCACTTAATGGAAGATCAGGACGGAGTAGAAGATATCGGTGGTACATTACGTCTTGGTGCGTATCCTTGTGTGCTTGCTAAGGACAGCCTTGCTCATAAAGTATATGGTACAGACCAGATCAGTGAGAGACATCGTCATCGCTATGAAGTAAACAACTACTATCGTGAAGACTTAGAAAAGAATGGTATGCTTCTTTCCGGTCTTTCTCCTGACGGACGTATCGTAGAAATGTGTGAGATTCCTTCTCACCCATGGTTTATAGCGACACAGGCTCATCCTGAGTTTAAGTCAAGACCAAACAGACCACATCCATTATTCAAAGGATTCATCGGTGCTGCTTTGGAGTATCAGGAAAAGAATAAATAGGAATACCGTAAACAGCTTACTATATATGCCAAAAGCAGGCAGAAATATCATAGACAGCTTACTATGTATTCCATGATTAAAAACAATTTATACCACAAGAAAGGGCAGCGTTTTGAATCAAAAAACGCTGCCCTTTCTTCTATAATGTATCCGTGCCATATATTATTTGCTATTATCGTAATTTCACCGGATCCCATCCAAATGCTTTGTATGAATTGATCGCAAGATCATTTTTTTTGACGTATTCTTTTAATTCCTTTTGCAGTACCTCCTGTGAATTCCTTGCTAACAACCGATCCACCGCTTTTTTATCCCGATCAAAAAGTTTCAAAAGATCTTCTTTAAAGTATGCTCCATCTCTTGGATGTACCATTTTGGTCACACGATACCTTTGTTCCTCTTTTGTCATATACATAACACCTACGCCACCGCCACTATTAGAAACATATACCGTCTGATCCGATACCGCAAAACAATACCATGTAAATTCTCCTAGGAGCTTCACCTGCTTTTCGTGTTTTTTTATGCTGATGATCTTATAAACCGGAATAGCAAAATCTCCTTTCCCCGTTTCTACCGATGATGCATATTTGTAAGCTTGATACACACAGCCCTCATATAAGACCGGATCATTGTAAAAGCAATCGATCACTGCATTTTCAAGCTTCTTTTTGGAAGCCACGCTATATTTCGGATATTTGATCTGCTTTTTTTCGACATCGGAAGCCTGAATGGATAACTTTTCTTTTTTCAATGTTTTTTCTTTTCTATCCTGCGTATAAAGATAAATCCGGTAACTGTCATCCTTTGCATTCCATTCCAGTACCAGACAGGTGTCCGTTGTTGTTCCATCCCGCAGTTGTTGTTTGATAGCTTTTTTACTGAAATATTTCTTATCAAATACGGCGACACGGTTCTCAAACCGATCCCAGGTATCTGTATATTTTCCTTTTTGCTGTTCTTTTCTTTTTGTTTCCAGATCACTTTGCGCTTTCTGACTGGTAACCGGCTTTAAAGAAACAATCTGTCTGTTCTTAGCAGAACCACAGGCAGAAAGATCATATTGATAGCATCTGCCGGCCGGCTTGCCATTTTTACAATGGTAGACCCAAAGGCTGTCTTTCTCCAAAAGATATTTTGTTTGCAATGTATCTGCATTGAAATAATTATTATCTGTTTTCGACAGATTGATCGTTCCTGTTACCTGTTCTTTCGTCCGGTCGTAAATTACAACACCAAAGGTTCCTGCAAACACAATCCGCTTTTGCGTACATTCCCAAAGCTCCGGTGCATAAACCGAATCCAGCATCACATGATAATCTGTCGTTTCCCGTAACACTTCACCGCTGTTTTTATCTGCACGCCAAAATCCTGTAACCGCCTCTGCCAGTTTTCCTGCACTAAGCTTATTGATCCCGGCAAAAAGCAGCACTACCACCAAAACGACAGCTGCTGTTTTTATCAGCACTTTCTGTATCCGTCCACTCTTTTTTCCATTAGAATGCCCTATCTTTTCTGCTATCTGTTCCCATACTTCTTCTTTCGCGTTCTCCGATAATTCCAACTTGGAAAATGTATCCTTCATGGCATCCTTCATTCGCTCCTGCTTCATCGTTCTGCCCCCTCTCCACGGTCTAATATTCCTTTTAAACGTCTTCTTGCAGCTGCCAGACGGGATTGTATGGTACTTTCTTTCCGACGGATGATCTGACTGATCTCTTTAATACTGTATTCTTCATAATAATACAGGTATAAAACCTCCCGGTCTTTGGCAGGAAGCATTTGTATCTTTTCTAAGAGCCGATCCTCCTGCGTCTTTTCCTTTTCCCCCCTGTCATCCGGTTCATATGCCACTCTTTTCTTAAACCAGCTGCTTTTTAGCAGATCCAGGCAGTGATGCTTTGTCGTCTGGATCAGCCATGCCCGGCAATGCATTTCATTTTGAAAAACCGGCTTCTTCTCCCATATTTTCAAGAAAATATCCTGCAATGCATCCTTTGCATCCGATTCATTTTTCAGGTAAAGCATACAAAGCCGGTAAACCATTGTACTGTAGGTTTCGTACGCACTATGAAATGTCTCTTTTGTCCATTCCCGCACCGTTTTTCCCCCTTTCTTTTCCTGTCATATGATATACGATCTTCCAAACAGAAATATCCATTTTTATTTGGAAAATTCTCCACGAAAATGCGTACTTTTTGTTTTCTCCACGAAAGTGCATACTTTTTTTCTCCGCAAAAATGCGTACTTTTTGTTTTCTCCGTAAAAATGCGTATTTTTTGTTTGCAAAAACGTAAAAACACCAGTTTTTCTATATGATGCAGCTATATCCACGCATGATTTTTCTTTTATTCTAAAAAATCCGTTCTGAAATTCTCCGCAAAAGTGCGTACTTTTTGTTTTCTCCACAAAAGCGCGTACTTTTTGTTTTCTGAAATTTCAGAACAGATTTGATAAATTGCTATATCATTCGACTAATTTCTTATAAAGAACAATTTGTCGAAAATCATTTTCATGACAGAAAGCTTCTTATGCATTCTTAGCCTTCACCGGCTTTTTCATAGACGTTACAAAGATGATCGCAAGCAGGATCACCGCAACTGCCATCCAGCATACAAGTGTTTTTACTCCCATCGGGGCAAATGTATCATAATATCCTTTCAGATAAACAACGGCAATAATCAATGGCAGTACATAATTCATATACTTTCTCAGCCACTTCGGGAACTTCTTTCCGGCTCCTTCGTTGACCTCTGCTAAGAAGTTTTCATATCCCCATCCGTTTTTGCGTGCACAGAAAAGGACAAAGACCATGCTGCCTAGCGGAAGCAGGTTATAAGAAACTAAGAAATCCTCAAGATCCATGATCGTACTTCCACTGCCCATTGGCTGGAAGCCCGATAACAGATTGTAACCAAGCACTGCAGGCAAGGACAACATGCTGACAAGGATCACATTGACTGCAACCGCTTTCTTTCTGCTCCATCCAAACATATCCATATAAAAAGACAAAATATTTTCAAAGACGGCAATGATCGTTGAAAGTGCCGCAAATGACATAAAGATAAAGAATGCCGTTCCCCAGATCCTGCCACCCGGCATATGATTAAAAAGATTTGGCAATGTAATAAACAGAAGCGATGGACCTGCATCGGGTTTCACTCCATACGCAAAACATGCCGGAATAATGATAATTCCTGCCATCAATGCAACAAAGGTATCTAAAAGCATAATACTCGTTGCTTCTCCGGTCAGACTTCTGTCCTTCTTCATATAACTTCCAAATATTTCCATTGCACCGATACCAACACTTAATGTAAAGAACGCATGTGTCATAGCGGCAAAGACAACAGTACCGATACCCTTTTTCGCCATATCTTTAAAATTCGGGATCAGATAGAAGCGAAGTCCTTCCGATGCATCCGGGAGTAACACAGAATGAATGGCTAATACAACCATCAATACGATCAGAACAGCCATCATCACTTTTGTGATCTTCTCAATACCGTTTTGCAAGCCTAAGATGCAAACACCAAAGGAAAGAAGAATCGCAATAAGCATCCATAATGTCATCGTTCCTGCACTTCCAAGCATTTGTGAAAATGCATCCTTGACACCATCACTGTTTAAGCCATTTAACTTTCCTGTGGCAAGACGGTAAGCATAGTAGATCATCCAGCCGCCTACCATTGTGTAAAACATCATCAGAATATAACTGCCTGCAATACCCGACCACTTAAAACGATGCCATTTCATTCCTTCCGGTTCTAAGACATCATATGCTTTCGCAACACCACGTCTGCTGGCACGTCCGACAGCAAACTCACTGATCATGATCGGAAGTCCTAATGCAACTAAGAAAAACAGATAGATCACAATAAATGCCGCTCCACCATATTCTCCACATATGTATGGAAACTTCCATACATTTCCCAAGCCGACAGCACATCCTGCAGACACTAAAATAAATCCCAGACGGGAGCCAAACTTTTCTCTAGCCATATCTCTCCTCATTTCTAAAAATTATATTTCATACCTTCGCATAACCAAAGCTTATAATAACTCATATTGCGTCAGATCAATATCGTAGTGTTTCCAATTTTTAAGTTTCTGACTTTTGGAACGACACAATGCTTGGTCAGGATATCCGGGATTTTTATTACTTTTCCTTTTTGAATGACACGACGCTTGGTTAGGATATCTGATTTTTAATGTTTTTTGCCAGGTGGGCGCGGGTCATAACTATAGGGGCGACTCAGCCTGGATAACATTGCTTAGGGGGCACGCTCCCGCTACGCCAAGCCACGTAGCGCACACATAGTCTGCTAAAGAACAGCAGACAAGTGGCGACGGTCTTGGAGTGCCCCTGCAGCAATGTTTCTCAGGACTGGCCTTGCCCCTATATCAGATGAGAGCGCCCACAATAAGAGCAAAAAACAAAAAATCTTAGATATCCTTATCCAAGCGATATAGTGCTCAAAAAGGAAAATAATAAAAATTTGATATCCTGTTCAAGCGATACAGTGTTCCAAAAGTCAGAAACTAAAAATTCAAATCAAAGCAATCGTTCTGACGCATTATCCTGATCAATACAAGGCTTTGGTTATGCGAATGGATTGTCTAAAAGACATTCTGCGTTTGTGCCGCAGAAGATGTCTTCATGTCCGGCAAGCATCTCACACAGTCTTTCGATGCGGTCCCAGTTACGGTTGACATCAAACTCATAGCTGTGTCCCCATATATAAAAAAGCATCGGCTTTCCATCGTCAGGTTCTGCTTCTAAGAACTGTTTTGCCAGTGCAAAAAGCTGCTCATCATTATGATGGCAGGTCGCTTCTAACAGCATCGGTTCTTTTGGCAGATCAAAGCCATGCGTAGAACCTACGGTTCTTCCGTATCGGATTCCGATGCTTTGAAGATATTTTGCTACCCGTTCATCACAATCTCCGTATGCGTATGCCATTCCTACCGGATATTTACCATAGATACGTTCAATGTTCTTTGCATCCTGATAAAATTCCTGCTCCAACTCTTCAAGCAAAAGTCCTGTCGGACCGGTATGTGTTAAACCATGTACTGCAATCTCATGTCCCTTATAAAGATCACCTATATCTTCCTGATTCATGCGATGAATCTTAACACCATCAATCTCAAAGTGACTCTCTTCGCTTTGAATGCCTGTATTTAAGTTGAAAGTGCATTTCATACCATAGCTGTTGAAAATATCGACCAGACGTCTGTCCTGTTCAATGCCATCATCATAACTGAATGTAACAGCTTTTTTATACATTGTAATTCCTCCCTATCTATCCATTCCTTCTATAAAATTTCCCCATTTGACTGAAAAGAGGGAATACAGACAAACGCTGTATTCCCATATTTCTTATAGAAACACTTTATTTTTATATTCTACAGTCTCTTCATTAATTCTTCTCTCTGTGCCTCATAACCAGGCTTTCCAAGAAGTGCGAACATATTTGCTTTGTAGCTTTCAACACCAGGCTGGTTGAATGGATTTACTCCAAGAATATAACCACTGACACCGCAGGCAAACTCGAAGAAATAGAATAACTGGCCAAGTGAGAACTCATCCTGCTTAGGAAGCTTTACAGATAAGTTTGGTACATTACCGTCTGTATGAGCAAGCTGTGTACCTTTCATGGCACTCTTGTTGATAAAGTCAAGTGTCTTACCTGAAAGATAGTTCAGTCCGTCTAAGTCAACCGGTTCTTCATTGATCGTTACATCCAAAGAAGGATTTTCTAATTCCATAACAGTCTCAAACATGATACGGCTTCCGTCCTGAATGAACTGTCCCATAGAATGTAAATCTGTTGTCAGATCAACAGATGCAGGGAAAAGACCTTTCTGATCTTTACCTTCGCTCTCACCAAAGAGCTGCTTCCACCATTCTGATACATAATGAAGAGATGGCTCATAGTTACATAAGATCTCTACACTCTTACCTTTACGAAGAAGAATGTTACGGATTGCTGCATATTTTAATGAATCATTTTCTGCAAAGTCTTTGTTCAGGCATGTCTGTCTCATGTCTGCGGCACCTTCCATCAGCTTTGTGATATCAGCACCACTTACAGCGATTGGAAGGAGACCTACTGCTGTCAGTACAGAGAAACGTCCTCCGACATCATCCGGTACAACGAAAGTCTCATAACCTTCTTCTGTAGCAAGGTTCTTTAATGCTCCCTTGGCTTTATCTGTAGTTGCATAGATTCTCTTTGCTGCTTCTTCTTTGCCATATTTGTTCTCTAACATCTCTTTAAAGATACGGAAAGCAACAGCAGGCTCTGTTGTAGTACCTGATTTACTGATAATATTAACCGAGAAATCTCTGTCTCCGACTACTTCGATCAACTGCTTTAAGTATGTTCCGCTCAGGCTGTTTCCACAGTAGTAGATTTCAGGAGTTTTGCGGATCTCTTTTGATACACTGTTATAAAATCCATGTCTTAAAAATTCGATTGCTGCTCTTGCACCTAAGTATGAACCACCGATACCGATCACTAACAGTACCTCTGAATCAGACTGGATCTTCTGAGCTGCTTTCTGAATACGAGCAAACTCATCTTTGTCATAATCTACAGGAAGGTCGATCCATCCAAGGAAATCACTTCCGGCTCCGCTTTTACTTAATAATACATCTTTTGCATCATTTGTGATCTTTTCCATTGACTTGATTTCGTCTTCTGAGATCACATTGCTTGCCAATGAATAATCAAATCTTACCTGACTAGCCATAATTCCTCCATTCTGCCATAAACAATGGCATGCATATATATTTAATTGTAAACAAAATTTCCCTACCTATTTTAATCAAAAACCTTTTGCAAATCAAGGTATAATCGTTAGTTTTTAGAAATTTTATTGTCTTTCCTGTTCTAAGTTTCCAAACTTTGTTAAGTTTGACAGCCATGCTAACTTAATCTTGCCGGTCGGACCACTTCTCTGCTTTGCAATGATCACTTCTGCCACACCCGGTTCCTGTGAATCAGGATTGTAATAATCATCACGATACAAAAACATAACCATATCGGCATCCTGCTCGATCGCACCCGATTCACGCAGATCGGAAAGCATTGGTCTTTTATCCGGTCTTTGTTCTACGGCTCGCGATAACTGCGATAATGCAATGACCGGTACATTTAACTCTCTTGCCATAACCTTTAACGAACGTGAGATATCTGAAATTTCCTGCTGTCTGCTGTCACCTTTTCGTTTGCCCGAACCTGTCATTAATTGCAAATAGTCAATGATGACCAGATCCAGTCCCTGTGTCAGCTTTAGCTTACGGCATTTCGAACGAAGCTCTGATGCCGTAATTCCCGAAGTATCATCAATGACCAGATTTGTGTTACCGACACGACGTACACTTTCTACAAGTCTTGACCAGTCTTCATCTTCGAGATCACCGGTACGGATCTTTTGTGAATCAACACGCGAATTCATGGACAAAATACGTTTGACAAGCTGCTGTTTGCTCATTTCGAGACTAAACATTGCGATCGTACTGTTACTGTGCATCGAAATGTATTCGACTAAGTTTAATACAAATGCGGTCTTACCCATTGCCGGACGTGCTGCGATCAGGATCAGATCTGACTTTTGTAAACCTGCTGTCTTATAATCCAATTCATAAAATCCGGTTTCCAGTCCTGTGATATGACCATCCTGCTTTGCTGCCTGCGAGATTTCATCCAATGTTTTTAAAACAACCTGACTGATCGGTTCAAATTCACTTGCACTTCTTTGTTGCAAAACATCAAAAACTTCTTTTTCTGTTCTGTCAAGAATATCCTCTAATGGTTCATTATCCAGATAGCAGGTGTTGGAAACTTTTTCTGTTGTCTGGATCAACCGTCGAAGCACAGCCTTTTCATGCACAATATCCGCATAATGCTTAATATTTGCAGAAGTCGGTACGCTTAATGTCAGGTTTGCAAGAAACTCTGTACTTGATAACTCCGGTACCGTATCCATTTCACGCAATTTGTTCTGTAACGTGACCAGATCGGTAGCAACTCCACTTCGATATAACTCCACCAAAGCCGTAAAAAGCTCTCCGTACTGTCCCTGATAAAAGTCCTCAGCACTAAGGATTTCGGAACTTACTAAAATTGCATCCTTATCCATCATCATAGAACCGATGACAGCACGTTCTGCTTCTACGCTATGCGGCGGAATCTTTTTTATTAATGCTTCGTCCATTCTTTTCTATCCTTTAAAACTACGCTTCTTTTACGATTACTTTTAGCTCTCCGGTTACCTGCGGATGCAGTTTGATCGGCATGGTAAAAATACCCGGACTTTTGATCGGCACATCCAGTACCATTTTCTTTTTATCCAGATCATAACCCAGTTGTGCTTTGGCTGCGGCTGCAAGCTCTTTCGTTGACACAGAGCCAAAGCTTCTTCCGCCGGAACCGGTTTTGATCGATACGGTAATGGATTTCTCTTTTAATTCTTCCGCAAATGCTTTCGCATCTTCTAACTTCTCTAAAGCAACTTTTTCTTCATGTTTCTGTTGCAGCTTCAATTCATTTTTATTCTTTGCCGTAGCTTCCACACCAAGCTTTTTTTTCAAAATACAATTACGTGCATATCCGTCGTTCACACTTACAGTCTCACCTTTTTT
>OGPZ01000056.1_pt1 | contig 96691 bp, 49 predicted proteins | sample 1553111 | NCBI WGS metagenome assembly OGPZ01 (sample SAMEA2579968, study PRJEB22360) | human gut metagenome
CCTACCACGGCCGTGGGAAGATCTTGTCACGGCCGTGGGAAATTAATGATACCGGCACTTCAATGGAACGATACCGGTATCCCAACGTAACTATACCAGCTTCTCTTCCTATAAACCCCTACTTAATCAGCCTGCAAACAAGCTACTCGGCAGGAAGGCAAGGCCGATAATAAACCAGATAAGACTTTTACAGGCTGATAACTTGCCGGATAAGAGATCAATTATACACAAAAACGACCCTCGCCACGGAGGATAATTCCGTAGCGAGGGCCTTTTCTTTCAACAAATAAATGCTTAATCTATTTCATCTGTCAACACAAACTTGACAATCTTGGTTATACCTACCTTTGATTTAGCTATGTAAATCGCCTCCACTTTATCTATATGCTCAAGTTCACAAACAGCTTTTGTTTTTCCGGCATCTATTCCCCCTATACAAGTGCTCTTTTCTACCCCATCATAAAGTACATAGATTTCCACACGGGAGTCTGTAGCCTCTATCTCTAAAACAATATGATTATAAACGGAAAGATCCACATTTTTCGTATTTTTCCAGCCGTACTGTCCGTAAGCATGGTCATAAGTAATCGTTTGTGTTTCGCTGTCCCCTCTTGAGAAATACCCATACGTCCGGGGAAAAAGTTGAATAGGCTCTTCTTTTGCGTTCGCCGCTATTGCGGCGAACAAGCAAAACATAAGTAAGAAACTTTTTATTCGTATTCTCATATTTTTCTTTTATTATAGTTCTATTGGCACTAGCGGAACCAAACGCATATTGGCAAGTCCCATTTCAAAGTCTGTAATATTCACACAATTCCATTGAGGATCTGCAGTCTGACCATTTTTATACATGAAATTACCATTAGAGAAAGTAAACAATGACGTATAAGTTATAGCATATTTGCTCAACCAGGCTCCCAGTGTCATTGTTTCCGATTCACCTGCCGTATCCAATATAAAATCTGTGAATCTATAAGTAAAGGTATGCCATTCTCCATTAAAGTCAAATGGTTTGTCCACTCTCCACGGAGCAATATTAATATTACGGGTTCCATTCAATCCACCTCCGTCTTTATTCACACGCCAGGCCAACATTCCGCTTATCCATGGGGTAGGCATATACATATCGACCTGCATTGCAATATCTTTAATCAGTGTTTCTTTGGTTATCCCAATATCCGTTTTCTCTAATAGCTTTTCTAATTGACTCCTTGTCGAGAATCTCAAGTAAGCCCCATGGCTACTGGTACTCACCGGAACAGAACTACTCTTAAAGCAAATAAAGTAATCGGGATTCACCGGATGAGTATCATTTGCCGGACGGTTATCAGGATTATACAATGCAGATTTATTATACGCCATAGGACTTCCCGACGGACCGCCCAGTTTCAACTCTTCATCCGTGAACTCCTGCAAGAACACTCCCTGTTTGTAGAACATGACAATTCCTTTCACTTCAACATCAGCACCTTCGCTCTCTATACGAATATATCCTGCCTTATCTCCCACACCTTCCGGCACAAGTACATCCATGGAAGTCGCATCCGATGAGACACTCTGAACGATGCCTTCCTTTTCACCTGTGGAGGAAGGGAAAAAGACTTTCGCCCTATCGTACAGATTGACACCTGTAAGCCGGATGACATTACCGGGTTTAGGCATTGTATATGAGATTCCCGTCACGCCAGGCACAAAACCTAAAAGTGTAAATTCATGGCTTACCCCATTCTCATCATACGCATTGACAACAGTCAGTTCTCCATCGCCAACAGTGAAGTTTTCCGTATCTACCGGTACAGTGAAAGTAATGCGATTACTCTCTATCGCCGTCGGCTCTATTTCCTGATTATTGAAAGACAACTTTTGAAACGTAGCAAAATATTTACCTTCAATCACCACCACCGAATTACGACCCGCTTCTGTAATGGCATTCCCGTTTGCATCGGTAATTCCTGTAATTTCAACCTGCTTGCCGGCAATGACACAGTCTAACTTCCGGTCATCATAAGCAGTCACAAGCCGCATCTTATTCCGGTTATCCGGATTTTCAACTGCGCTTCCGAAAGGCAAAGTTTCCGGAATAGTCACGATCAGGAAAGCATCGCTCTTCTCTTCGGCAGAAATACCGGTTAAGTCAATAGCCACTCCATTCATATACAATTCATTGGCGGTCTTCAGTCCGTCGCCTTCAATACGTATCTTGCCACCTATCGGAAGCTCTTGCACTGCCGTCCAGGTTCTTCCTCCATTTTCGGTCAAAGAGAAGCCGGTAACATTGATTTGTTTACCAAAGAACTGAAAGTCTTCGGCTGTACATGTAGCGGCTCCCGCTTTATTTACAACCCGGATCAAGTTCAGATTCACCTCCTTAATCTCGCCTTCATCTACCGGTATATCCGGAATAACAAGCTCTATAGCATTTTCTTCCGCCTGAAATCCGGAGACAAGTCCACCATTGATATAGACGGCAATCGTCTGCGCCATATAGGTACCCTCAATACGCAGAGAAGCACCGATGCGAATTTTACTTTCTGCTTCGGGAATGATCCATTCTTCCAGGTCTTCATCCCACACACATACTTTTACAATGGTAGGAGGTAGCAGTTTCTCTACTGTTTCATTGTCGTCGCTGCAAGAGAATAATCCCATTATAAAGGTTATTATCAGGCAGGCCATTGTTCCTGATTGTATAGATTTAAAAGTTTTCATATCTAATCTGTTTCATGTTTACATTTTATTCTTCCGGAGTCACATAAGGTACCAGACGTAAGTTAGTTACGAACATCCGGAAATCAGCGGCCTCCTTCATCGTAAGTCCGGCTGACAGGATATCAAAGTTGAGTATGGTAAACAGCGAGTGTATGCTGCTATCGGCACTCCAAGCAGTTACCGCTTCTCCTAACGTAACGAACTTCGTATGTATCGGGAAAGTCAGTGTTTTCCAACGTCCGTTGAATTTATACGGATGGTTGTTAGTCCATGAAGCCACGTTCCATGCGCTTTCTCCATTACCTCTTCCGCCATTCTTATTCATGCGCCAGCCTACGACACCAGTGCTCCAGTCCTGATTCATATAAATATCAGCCTGTAACGCTACTTTGCGGGCATCGGTTTCTCTGGCAAACCCTCCATTGCTCTGTCCGATCAGGTATTCCAGTTGCTTTCCTGTATTGAAACGGAAATATCCAAAAGGTGAGTTATTGTCCGCAACTACCGGGAATGTTGCCGGAGCATTGCCTGGAATACTAAAGACATACGCTTTCGCTCCTGCCGGAACTTCCGGAGCATCTGCCGCATTCACCGGATAATAGGTACAATTTAATGGAGCGGTGGTACTGCCGCTTACTCCATAATTCAATGCGGAATTTCCATCATAATCATGTATAAACATCGCCTTATCATAGAACATATAGTTCGGCGTGTAATAATTTTCACTTAGCTCCGCCATCTCTATCCGGAGAGAACCGCTCCGTTCTCCTACTCCTTCGGGAACCTTAACGACCATCTGTGTGCCGTCGCTGGTTATAACCAGGTCTTCGCCACCTGCCACATAAGCCACTTGCACTTCATTTCCATCATTGCCGGGGAAATAAACAGCAGAAGTATTATTCAGAAACTTACCCATAATAGTGATAAAATCTCCGGGGTTGGGCAATGTATAAGAAACATCTGTGACACTCGGCATTTTATTCACATCTTTAAAGATGAAGTTGCGGTAGACTCCTTCTCCGTGAGAAGTCAACACCCGGATGGTGTTTCTCACCGATTCATCTTCTATTTCATTAGACATCGGCACACCGGACGGAACTCTGAATGTCAAATGGGAATCGCTCATATAAGTGGAGTTGTATTCCGTCACCTGTAAGCCATTACAATAGATGGCCTTCAAGCCGCTAAACCCGCTACCGTCCAACCGAATCCAAGTGCCGGTATACACGGAGGTTATCTGTTTGGCTTCTTCATTGAGCATATTACTCCACACGCTGTATATCCGAACATCATCGTCGTCGTCAGAGCAAGAAAACAGGCCCAACAACGGAAACAGCAACAGCATGCTCCAACACAAATTCTTTAATATCTTATCTGTTATCTTCATAGTAATCATCTTATTTGTTAAAATCATAGGCAACAGGTGCAGTATTCAATAAAGGATCACGGGTGCTCTCCACTTCGGGATAAGAAAATGCCCAAACATTGTCATCAGACGTGTTTGAATGTACATAATCTCCTTCTGCTAGCGGAGTATGAGTGGCTCTTATCGCCAGCTTAGCACCGTCGGACTGACGGGGACTGTCTGAACTAAACGCTGCTTGCTCCGTTGTTTTATTCACTGTATAATAATAAGCATACCATCTGTTGCTGTCCCATTCATCACTGCGAACCAGTTCTCCTTCATCGCCTTCGGTCATAATAACCAGTTCGTTATTAATAAACTCCGTCACCCATTTCATATCGTAGAATGAACGTCTAACCAGAGTGGGCCACCAAAGACCTTCCATAAAAAACTCCATGCGGTATTCTTTCATCAGATCATTACGGGTGAGGGAATAGGTATCGTAATACCGGAAATCCGGATCATTTTCTATTTCCAGTTTATAGGCCCGCTTACGGACATCATCATAATATTGCAAGGCAGACCTGTCGGTCAATTCTTCTTTCGTTCCCATGCAAGCCTCCACGTATAATAAATACACTTCGGACAGTCGCAACATCGGGGTACAGAAACCGGAGTTACCGGAAATAGCAATGTTATTGGTATCTTCAGCACTACCTACCACCTGTTTCTTGAATGCCACCTTTTTATTGGTTTCTACTCCTCCCGATTTCTGTCCGGCTTTATATCCGGCAGACCAACCGCCTTCTGCCGTATGCGTACCTATATAGTCGTAGAACTCTCCCGGACACAACACATTGGCACGTAAACGGGAACGTCCGCCGGAATTAATCAGCATGCGCAAGCAATCATAAGAAATATAGGAAGAGTTATAAGCGCTCAAACCATTCAACAATTCCGAATAAGAACACAGGCCACTTCCGTTACTGTTTCCCATTCCGTAAGAATCGACTCCTTGCAATGGCTGCAATGCGAACAACACCTCTTTACAGTTATTATTCTGTACCCGGAAAATCTCTTCATAGTCCTCCATCAATTTGTATTTGTTCTGACTGATTATTACTTCTCCGGCAGCATCCTTGGCAAGTCCATAAAGGATTTCCGCGAGGTCATTCGCATCACTTGCTTCATAGGATTCCAAAGTGGCCTGTGTGCAATGTCCGCCACGCGCATAAGCTGCCAATGTAACGTAGTAACGTGCCAGCAGCCCCAATGCCGAATATCTGGTCACTCTTCCGTCCGTATCGGTAAGCGGCAGATATTCTGCTGCATACTCCAAATCACGGATTCCATAACGGATGATATCTTCAAAACGTGTCGGTGCCAAATTGAAAGCATTGGTGTGTTCCAACGGATTTTCCATAAGGGGCACATCATGCCAGTATGAAGCCAGATAATAATAAGCAGCCGCACGCATAAACCGTGCTTCGCCCTCACAGCTATTGGCTAGTTTCTCATCAAAGTGTAATCGCCCTTGGGGAGCATAATCGTTTATGACATAATCCGCCTGCGTAATTACGATATAAAGAGAGTTCCATGCATCCGCCAGACCGGGGGTATTCGGTTTGTCCGTAAAAAGACAATAAGGAGCATATCCCTGTTCGTTGTTGTTGTCACCATAGATGTTGTTTCCCCGTGCATCGCCCATGGCAAACAGACGGGTACTGTGGAAACCAAACCAGGGTTTCATATAAAGATAGGCTGTTGCCAACCGTAGCTCGTCATAAGTTGTAAAGGAGTGATCCATTTCTTTTTGGTTCGTGGCATTCACTTGCAGGAAGTCGCTGCAGGAAGTAAAGCTTGCCATCGCAACCATTCCACAAACCACCGATAATATGATATTCTTTTTCATGGAAGTTTTTTATTTAAAAGGTTAAGTCAATACCAAATGTATAAATCCGGGGAGAAGGACAGCGTCCCGTATCTACTCCATACATCAACATGTTTTGACCGGAATAGGAATACTGTGCCTGTGTAGAACCGATCTCCGGATCATAACCGTCGTAACCAGTAAATGTATATACGTTTTTAATATTCGTATAAATGCGGGCATTCTCTATCTTCAGTTTCTTTAGCCATTTCTTTGGCAGTGTGTACCCCAAAGCAATGTTCTGAATACGAAGGAAAGAAGCATCTTCCACATAACGGCTGCTGATACGGTCGTTGTCATTGGCATCATTCACGGACATACGGCACAATCCGTTAGAACCGGGCAGAATGTACATATTCCACACATTGGTATTCTCCGAATTGCCGTCCAGATAGCCCAAGCGTGCATGATTGGCAACAGACTGATGTACATTACCACTCGAATTCGGGTTCGTAATACGACGGGACAAATAGTTCATTGCCTTGTTTCCGTGCGAACCGTACAGGAAGATAGTAAGATCGAAATTCTTATAATTAAAGGTATTGTTGATGCCATACGTAAACTTGGGGAGCGGACTTCCCAGGAATGTCTGGTCTTTCTCGTCAATCACTCCGTCATTATTCAAATCCTCGAAAATATAGTCACCGACATAAATCTGCTTGACAAGGCTTCCTTTGTCTGTGCCCGAATTAACAACACAATCGCCTACCCGGAGTACCGGGGTTGCAATCTTCACCGTACTCGTTCCATCACCGTTATCTATCAAATAATCAGCAGCGCTGTTGATACGTCCAATCGCCTTATAGCCATAGAACTGGCTGACCGGATGTCCGACTGCCGTACGGGTAATCACTTCAGTCTGTCCGCTATTCTGATAGGTCTTGTCAATAAATGCATTTTCCGTATTCATGCTTGCCACCTTGTTACGGTTCAAACTGAACGTTACATTCGTACGCCACTGGAAATCCCTGTTGGATATATTCACGGTGTTCAATGTGAATTCAAAGCCTTTATTCTCCATAGAGCCGATATTCGCCCATTGAGCTGTGGCCGCCCCATTGCCGGTTGTACCCATGTAACCCGGATAATCCTGTTGCAACAAAAGGTTTCTTGTCTTTTTGATATAGGCATCCACAATAAATTCCACCCGGTTGTTGAAGAAGTTCAAATCAATACCTGCATTCCAGGAACGGGTACTCTCCCATGTCAAATCGGGATTGGCGATATTGGCAGTCTGCAAACTTGTGCCCCAGATAGATTGTACGTATGTTCCCATGCGTTCGTAGGCAAATGCACTGACATTGGAATTTCCGACTTCACCGTAGCTCAAGCGTAACTTAAAGTTATTAACTACATCTTTCAACGGACGCCAGAATGACTCTTCCGAAAGACGCCAGGCCACAGCCACCGACGGGAATGTTCCCCACTGGTTTCCTTTGGCAAAACGGGAGGTACCGTCACGTCTTACCGTAGCGGTCAACTGATACCGATTATCGTAGCTATAAAATAAACGGCTGAAGAAAGAAAGGTAGGTCGTTTTACTCGCCCTTCCGCTATTGGTTGAATAGGCAGCATCACCGGCATCCAAGTCCGTCAATACATTATCTCCGTGTGTACGTTTTCCCTGAAGATAGTCCGAATTTCTGGAAGTCATTTCATGTCCTAACATCAAACTTGTCTTATGTTTACGATTGAAAGTCTTCTCCATGGTTACTACATTTTTCCATCCCCAGTAGAGGCTATAGTTCTTGGAATGTTCATTCGTTGGATAAGGGTTCTTTGCCCATCCCAGTTCATATTCAGGAAGAAAGTATTGATAATTGTCGATGTTACCGTCTGCTGTAAAATCAGTCCGGTAAGTCAACCACTTCCACGGGTTGATTTTCATGAAGAGATTGGCACGTACTCCTCCTTTCTCATTGTTTCGTTGGGTCAGCGCAGCCAATGCAACCGGATTATTGTAATTACTCAAATTCTCCTGGTCGTCCCCTTCCGGACCGGTAAAGTTACCGTTTGCATCACGTACCGGTACGTCGGGTGCCTGATAGAGTGCATTGGGAATGATGGACCAATTAGCCATTCCCGTACTTTGCTTGGTATAGGATACATTCACCGTACCTCCAAAACGAACTTTGGAAGTTGCCTGTATTTCTGTTCCCATGCGGAAAGTATAACGTTCAAAATCCGAACCGATACAAATACCATCCTGACTCAAATATCCACCGGATATGTTATAGCTGACTGTTTTTGTTCCACCACGTACCGACAGGTTATAGTTCTGCAATAAAGCATTACGGAATATCTCATCCTGCCAGTTAGTACCGTCACCCAAAGTTTCAGGATGGCTAAAAGCATCTTTCACTCTACTGGAATTTATAAGAGAATATAATTCGTTATAATGACGGGCATAGTCACGCAAATTCATCATGTCGATTGTCTTCGCTATTTCCTGATTTCCCAGAGAAGCTTGGAAATTAATTCGGGGTTTGCCGGTCACACCTGCTTTCATGGTAATCAATATGACACCATTAGCCGCTTGTGCACCATAAATGGCAGTAGCTGAAGCATCCTTTAAAATTTCAATGCTTTCAATATCAGCCGGATTAATACCTGCCATAGCGTTACTTGTATTGGAACCTGTTTCACCGGAAATGATTACTCCGTCTACTACATAGATAGGTTCGTTAGTGCTGTTCAACGAATTGACACCGCGGATCTGAATAGATGTACCGCCCCCGGGAACTCCGGAGTTCTGCGTCATCTGCAATCCAGCTGCACGCCCCTGTAATGCCTGGTCAATCGTAGAAGCCATAGATTCTTCTATGGACTTGGCACTGATAGAAACGACCGATCCGGTTAAGTCCGAACGTTTCATCGAACCATATCCTACAGCTACAACCTCATCCAGCATATTTTCATCATTCTCCATAGTGATGTCCAGCTTACCACCTTTAGTTACTTTTCGTTGAATGGTTTTCATTCCGATGTACGAAAACACAAGGGTAGAACCAGATGCCATATTGAGTGTATAACTGCCATTCACATCGGTAGTAGCACCTTTACTGCTACCTTTCACTTGAATACTAACACCGATCAAAGGTTCCCCGGCATCGTCAACCACTTTGCCGGTAACAGTAATTTCCCCTTCAGAGACAGCATGTGGAGAAGGAGAAAAGGTGCCTCCGGTCGCATACACAGGAGTGACTGCCAAAATCATAATAACCGAAAACAGTCCGGCCAGCAGCACACATCTTGAAAAATAATTGTTCTTCATATATATTACATTTATAAAATATTGCTTTATAATCTCATATCAAATTATTTAGCCAATTGTCTGATACAAAAGTATAGACTTGTATTCTACTATACTATTCGAGATGTAACATCAATTTGCACATACGTTTATCCGCCTTTTAAATACGTTTCAATTTGTTTTGAATTTGAAATAAACGGTGGTAACGCTCATCTCCGGCAGCAATAATCCGACAAATGGATCTATGTTTTTCAGTTCCCGATACCAGCTATCTTTGGGGGTATCGGTTTGTATTACTTTCCTTATGGAAGACACTTCTTTGCCATCCGGATTCTTCAACCGGACCATTTTATCCTCTTGATCCGAGTAATTGATTAAAACGACAGCTATCTGGTGTTCATCAGGGTCTTGAAAAGCGACTACCTCCACCTCTTTTAGTTCATAATCCACTCCGATCCGCCGCCAACCCGGTTTGACATACTTTGTAAAGTGTTTAAGCCCATAAAACTCACTCCTTACTATATAGCCTTTTTCCGTCGTCCAGCGGGAACTGCTCCAAGGCCACTCGACAGCGATGCAACCGTCACCCCCTTTTTTTAGTTCATCAGCATCTGCATATCCCCATAATAGTGCCCAATGCAGATAAACAGTGGCATTTGCATAACGGAAGGAGTTTGATATGAAATGTGCGATATTCACAGCATCTGCAGGAACGGCAGGATGATAAGAACAGTTCTCCGTCATCATAATTGATTTGTTGCCAACTTGCCGGGCTAAGTTCTGAAATTCAGTTTTAAAAGCATAGGCGGAAGAATAACGGTCGTTATCTTTATAATCGGAAGTTTTACCACCATGATAGCAATGGAAAGCAGCAGCACCCAACAAATCGGGATTCAAGTCTCTATAATAGTTACTAAAAGTTCCATAGCCAATTCCAAGTACTTCCGGACCGATCAATTTGGGGCGGTTAGACACTTCTTTGAATGCTTCATAAGTGGCTTCCAATGCTTTCCCGTAATTCGCTTTTTGGGAGTCGTCGGTACCGTAACCTAAGCAGATTTTAGTGCCTGCACTGTTATCTCCATCCGGTTCATTCATCATGCTCAAATAATCCGGTGCCATATCTGCTTCCTGATAAGCTTTTAATGTCATGCGACACCATTCACCAAATTCCTTGTACATATACTTCCCTTCATTATTTCTTTTAAGCGTCGCTCCCTTTTCTTTCGGCCTATCTATCAAATCGGGAGTCACCAGCCAATTAGACATCATTACAGAGAAATTACTATGTCCCAGCCTTTGAACCGCAGCGTCCATTATTTCTTTTTGCTGTTTAAGAATATTAGGATTTTCATTCGAGACCTTCTTTTCGTACCAGTTTCCTATACGAATCATGGAAATCTCCAAATCTTTGAAAATCAAATCAAACAATTCCTTCTTATTAGGATGCTGGCAATACCAATTCTCATAATTGGCTATCCCGCCGCCAATCCCTTCCACTGTCTGATATTGATCGGAAGAATTTAATTGAATAACCGTTGCATTATCGGTATTTTCCTCACCTTGGATAATACCAGATTCCGTATTTTCCTCCGGCGATTGTTCTTCCGAACATCCGAATAATCCGATTACCATCAAAGTAATCCATAAAAGCCTGTTCATACAGATCTGTGTTTTCATTGTACTAATTATTTAAATATGAGGAAAGAAACCAAAAGCAAAATACAAGATTGCACTTTTGTTTCTGTCGATTCTTTAGATTGCCCTCAACCAGCACAAAATTACAATCTTGTATTTCAAAACGTTTTGTAAAATGTAACGTAAAGTTAGTTATATGTATAACGCAGTTTTAAATTTGTATCATTCTCCTTTATTTTTGATAGACGCAGCATATTCCGAAGGAGATACTCCATAGAACTTCTTAAAAACAGTTGCAAAATTAGCCTGACTATCAAAGCCTACCGCATCCGCTATTTCTGAAATATTCAGCTTCCCTTCCTGGAGCAGCGCTGCTGCTTTCTTCATCCGTAGATTCCGGATAAAGATGGAGGTTGAAACTCCTGTAATATCTTTCATTTTACGATGAAGCTGCACACGACTCAATCCCACTTCCCTGGCAAGCATCTCGACATTGAATTCCGAATCATCCAGGAACTTATTCATCACATTCATAACCCGTTCCATCAATCGTTCATCTCCGGATTTATTTTCAGCTATTTCGATCTTTCCCGCCTGATCCCTGACACCAGAGAACTTTCCTTTCAACAACAATCTTGTCTCAATCAGATTCTTGATATGTACTCTCAACTCTTCAACGACAAACGGTTTTCCTAAATATACATCCGCACCTTTGCTCAATCCTTCAATTCGGTCTTTATATTCCGCTTTCGAGGTCAGCAGGATAAACGGTATATGACTCACATTCGGATTGTTACGAATCGTTTTCAAAAGTGAGATACCATCCATTTCAGGCATCACTACATCAGAGATTATAAGATCCGGCTGTTGTTTCAGAATGGTTTGCAAGCCTTCTTTTCCGTTACGACAAATGTATACTTTGTATTGCGAACTCAATTCCGCTTCCAGGAAACGAAGAATCTCGTCATCGTCATCTACGATCACAATCTTATAATTCGCTTTATGATTTCTTGTCTTAGCCGTTTCTTCTTCGCTTTCATGAGAAAGTTCCAGGACAGAAGGGACTCTTGAAGTAGTCTTGTTTTCTGCATCCGTCCATTCGGATTTCTTCAAGTGGTCTTTCCCATAAGGAATATGAATAATGAAACGGCTTCCTTGTGCATCTTGCCGGTTACAAGCATTGATAGTGCCGTGATGCAGTTTGACTATCATCCGGCACAGATTCAGTCCTATACCGAAACCGATACTTCCATTGGAACCATTGGAAGGTGCCTGATAAAAACGTTCGAATATCTTTTCCAGTTTGTTGGCATCAATGCCGGATCCACTGTCAATTACTTCAATCTCAATAAAATGCTGCAAATCTCCGGCAGTAAGTTCATTTACTTTCTCACGCAGGCTGATTTTTATTTCACCTCCATCCGGCGTATATTTAAAAGCATTCGACAACAAGTTAACCAATACTTTATCAAAATTATTAGGATCAATCCACGCCGGAAGCTCCTCCTGTTTATAATCAAAATGCAAGTTTATATTCCTTTTCTCCGCCTGATAAGTAAACAAAGAGATTAATTCTTTGATATAATCCACCATGTCCGTTTCAACGCAATGAATATTCAATTGCCCTTTTTCAATTTTACGCATATCAAGCAACTGATTCATCAGATTAATAATACGATTCGCATTCTTCTGCATCAGACGCAGCATCTTCATCGTATCGGCATCATAGCCTCGCTTTAACAAATTCTCCAACGGGCTCACAATCAAAGTCATTGGAGAGCGAATCTCATGCGAGAGATTGATAAAAAGTTTGATTCTCTCTTCATTCATTTCTTTTTGGTGCCGGCGACGGACGCTCAAATAAATCTGGAATGCAACAGCAAGCAATATCAACGCATAGCAGACATAGGCCAGAGACGAACGCCACCAAGGTGCCGCAATATCAATCCGTATCACTTTCACAGGGGTGTATTGCCCATTCTCACAGGCACGTATTTCAAATGTATACTTGCCGGAGTTTAAATGATTGTATGTAATCTGGTTGATTCCCAATTGAGTAGAGGTCCAGTTCTTTTCATACTCTCTGATACGATATTCATAGAAAATGTTTCCTGAATTACGATAATCCAATGTAGAAAACTCAAGCGTAAACGTGTTGTCTTCATAAGCCAGACTGATTTTGTCGGCACGCGTTACAAAAGTGTCCAGAATAGGTTTTCCACCGGATTTACTTTTAGCGGTCACGACTTCTCCTCCCAAATAAAGATTGGATAATATCACAGTCGACTTCCCTTTTTGCGCAGTGACGCTATCCGGATGGAAAGTCGTAATTCCCTTCACACCTCCCAAATAGATAAGACCATTCATTGACTGGTAGTTGGCACCAATAGTATATTCATTGTCCACCAATCCACGTTCGGAATAATAGGAAGCAATCTTATTTTCAGCTACTTTTATCAGGTTAATGCCTTTCAAGGTACTACACCAGATATTCCCCCTCTCATCTTCTGCCAATCCATATACAAAATTATTAGAAAGTCCGTCTTCTTCATCATAGTAATGAAGTTCTTTCGTTCCGGGATGATAACACATAAGTCCTTTATTCGTTCCCGCCCAGATATTTCCACGTACGTCTTCCAATAATGAGTAAGTAATAAAACTACCTAATGCCTGACTCAATACAGGGGTAAATTTCTCCGTTACAGGATCGAAATAATCCACTCCATTACAGTGTCCTATCCACAATCTTTCTTTGGAATCAAGAAGTAAAGTATAAATCCAGTTGTTCCTTAACCCATCGGAGGAACTTTGATATTCCGTAACTGTTTGAGTGGGTACGTGATATCGTATGAATCCGGAACCGAACAAAGAAAGGTATAGGTTCCCCTTATCATCACCCGTGATCTTCTTTATATCCTTCAATTTAATTTCCGGTAACATAAAACGTACGTTCCCTTTGGTATCCTGCATATAAAGCCCGGAATAATAGCCTCCAAACCACAAATTACCACTATAATCCTTATAGATGGATGAAACCGTTTTGCCAGAGAATAAATGATCGGTTATATTTCCTTCGGAAGTAATTTTAAACACTCCTTCGCCTTCTACACCGCTAACGATATGTCCATCATTATCTTTATACAAAGCAGTTATCACACCAGCCTTCGGATATTCACGAGTAGGAATACTCCAGAAATGGAAAGGTGTAGATTCTTTAGACACCATAACCATTCCTCTATGATAACACCCTATCCATAGATTTTGGTTATGATCTTCATAAATAGCACGTATTTTAGCATTATTGACATCAATAAAAGGGAGAGTGACCACTTCGGAACGAAGTTCTTTCAAATCAGGTTGAATAACCTTCAATCCTTTGCCAAAGGTTGCCAAATAACGTGTCCCTTTTTGGCTTACGAGTATGGAACGCGTCGGTAGCCAAGATTCATTATGTTCTATTTTAGTAAAACAGTCATTCTCTCTATCATAATAATAAGCAGTAGTACCTGTGGAAAGAAGGAAGTTGCCTGACTGATCCTCGGCCATTCCGGAAATTGAAGAACCACCATCTAAAACAGCTCGTGTATACATCTTACTCGTCCGTGTAGAGGGATCATGTCGAAGTAATCCCGTGCCGTTTGCTCCAATCCAGATTATCCCATACCGGTCTTCATAAATAGCTCCATAGTGGGCATGTTCAGATACTTCGGGAATATCTGTCATCTGCACACCTATTCCTGTCTCCTTCCGGATACGGAAGATTCCTCTCCCGGAAGAGCCAACCCATATTTCACCCGAACGCAACTGGGTGATACACATGATATGCAAAGATGAGTTTTCCGGAAATGTAATCCTGCGAAAAGCATTCTCTTCCGGAACATAATATTGTAATCCGCCAATACTGCCTACCCATAAAGTACCTTCACTGTCAAGCATCAAAGTCTTTACTGAATTATCAGCGAGTGAGGTACTATCTTTTGGATGATTATAATAATGAGTAAACTGTATACCATTAAATTTATTAAGGCCGTAATCTGTTCCTATCCACATAAATCCATCTTTATCTTGGCAAATGGATGTGATAAGGTCACAAGTTAATTGTTTGGAATCGTAGAACAATGTATTATCGGCGACCATTCGTACAATCCCAACCCAAAACATCATAATCAACAGAAATAGTCTTTTCATAGTAATACCCTTTATTTATGCAAAGAAAACAATTCTTTTTAAATTGGAGCAATTTTCATCTTTCGTTTTTAGTGTGGTAAACACAAGATTAACCATGGCAAATATACGAATTTACCCTCCTTATAAAGAAGTTTCATGTATCATAAGCTTGCAAGTTTAAGAGCGTAGTTTTTAAATTCGTTTCATTTGTTTTTTAATTTAGTATCCGGCCTTTACAAACATGAATGAAACATATACAAAAACCTATGAAACATGATTCTTTCATCCCTTCGAAAACATGTACTAACTTTGCCTACCAAGGAAATCATATATTAACCTCTAAAAGAAAATAACATGAAAAAGTATTTAGTAGCAACATTCATTGCATTTCTCGGGGCTTTTATTGCTAACGCACAAGAAAACAAAATGATTGATGTCAGCAAATGTGAAGCCAGCAACCTCACTGTTGAAGGTTCAACTTTAATCTCCACCGGTTACGGGCAATTGATATTCCCGGAATATGATTATACTGATTATACCGGAATTAACTTTGAGGTATCTAACTTTAAGAAATTAGACGCAAACGCCACCAATGCCGTATGTTCATTAAAAATAGAGTATACGCAAGACGGTGAAACAGTAAAAGTATCTATGGGATTTCATAGAACCGGAAAAAAGAATATTGACTTTAAATCTTTTAAGGATGAAAAGATCGGTATTATCAGTATAGATCCCGGCACTATTACAAAGATCTCTATTGGAATGGGGAAAAAGAAACAAGTAGATGTTAGTAATATAGTATTGGTAGCTAAGAAGTAACGAGAATCTGTTACCCATTATTAAATAGGAAATTAACATCGACAGATTTATTAAAGGCAGTAAGAAAGAGTCTGCCAATAATAAAATAAAAGGCAATCCGTTCATCGCGAATAGATTGCCTTTTATTCTATTTTATATAGCTTAATGTAACATGAAAGATATAAAATGAAACCGACAGTAACCTCTGTGAAATAATCAGATGCAAATTCAAAACATAGTCTATAAATAACAGGCTAACTTTGCCTGAAACAAAATTTCAGCAAGTATGAACAGAAAAAACTATGGAATGCTGTATAAAATTCTATTATGTACAGCAATGACACTATTCGCTACTCAAAATATAGTAGGAGCAAACAAGAGTAACAAAGAACATGATATCATAGGTACGGGAAATCCTTATCTGCCGCTTTGGGAACATCTTCCTGACGGAGAGCCCCGTGTATTTGAGGACCCGGATAATCCCGGCAAATATCGTATATACATTATCGGTTCGCACGATGTTCGTTTCAATAGCTACTGTGGGGCAGATATTCGCATGTGGTCGGCTCCTGTAGAAGATTTAACCAATTGGCGAGATGAGGGAGCCATCTTTACGTACCACGTTCAAAACCAGTGGGACGTCATGTATGCTCCCGATCTGGTTGAAATAAAGAGAAAAGACGGAACTAAGGAATATTATCTATTTCCACATAGTCGTGGTCGTAACCGTGAGGCTATGGTTTGCAAAGGTAGCCGTCCGGACGGGCCTTTTACTCCTATCAATCTGAACGAAGATGGTACACGAACACTTCCTGGTAGCTTTCTTGGATTCGATCCATCCGTCTTTGTTGAAAACATCACAGATCCCAATGATCCTGATTATGAAATAGGATTTCGTGCTTACGGATTCTGGGGATTCCAAAGATCGTCAGCAGCCCAACTAGATCAGAATACGATGTATTCCGTCAGACCGGGAACTGAAATTATCCCTTATTTTATTCCGGCAAGTACCAATTCCGGTATCATAAGAGATCCTGCCGGAACAACCTATCCTGCATTGTATAAAGAGCAGAATCCCAAAGATTTCAATTTCTTCGAAGCATCGTCTATTCGCCAGATCGGTAATAAATATGTGATGATCTTTTCCGGGTACTCCGGACCGGAGTATGGTTTGGGAAATTCCAATTCAACCCTCCGTTATGCTTTTGGTGATTCTCCGTTAGGTCCATGGCGCAGCGGTGGGGTACTTGTAGACTCCCGCGGAGTAGTTCCCAATCAGGATGGCAGTAAATTACAGGCAACCAATGGAGCGCACAATACACATGGCAGTCTACAAGAGATTAACGGTCAGTGGTACGTATTCTATCACCGTCCTCCACGCGGATTTGGTTTTGCACGTCAGGCAATGGTTGCTCCCGTCACTATCAAATGGGATGAGAAATCTGTTACGGAAGGTGGAAAGGTAGTTATTCACGGATACGATCCTTATGCAAAAGAAGGGATATGGGAAGCTAAAGCAACAAATGGCAGTGAATATACAGGCGCGGAAGTCACTTCTGAAGGTTTTCAGATCTTTGGACTGGATCCATATAAATATTATTCTGCCGGATATGCCTGCTATTTATCAAATATCGGTAGCCAACAGGATTCCTGGGATATTTGGGATAATAATATGCCTGTAGATGTACGAGGTAACGATATCATCGGCTATAAATATTTTGGTTTTGGCGGTTTGAAGAAAGCTCAAAAAGGATTAAAACCTTTTGAAGGAACCCAAAAGGGGAATAAGACATCATTCAATCTCTTCCTGACTCCTATGACCGATGCTTCTTTCAAAATAAACATTTGGTTGGACGGACCTTGGGATAATAGTGTTTGGAAAGGGAAAAAGATTGGCGAAATCACTGTTCCTGCCGGTTCTATTCAGGAAATAACGAAATATACGATTGACGTATCTGAAGTTGTAGACAAGTTGGACAAAAAACACGCGATCTTCTTGGTTGCTGAAAGTAATTCTAAAGAAAAATTGTGTGTGCTTCAGGGGTTAGGTTTCAGTAAAAAGGGCAAAAGTCTGGAATATCCGACGGTTCCTACAGTAGAGATTATGGTTGACGGCAAGAAAGTGGATTTACCAACTACACCGGTAAGATCAACCAATGCAAATGGCATTACCGGATTTAATCAGTATGAGACAACGTACACCATTCCTGTCAATACTGAAGATACGCCTAAAGTCTCTGCTACCTCAAATGATCCTAGTGTCAAAATAGACGTCATTCAACCCACTTCAGGCAACAAGAAAGCAGTAGTAAACTTTGAGTATAAGGGGACTGTCAAAACTTACACCATTCTACTAACAGAATAATACTATAAATATAAACCATATGAATACAATATTCAGAAATCGACAATCCATTTCAAGAATAGCCCTTTTTCCTACGTTATCAATGTTATTAATTGGACTACTGCTTAGCATTGGAATAAAATCTCATGCACAAACTGCAGAAAATCTAAATCTGAATAAAATCGTCCAACCTCCCTACAACTGTTATGGTCGTCTTGCTGACGGCTGTCCTAATGCAGAGAAATTAGGATGGAAAGTCGGGATACAGTTTTATTCATTTCATAAATATACCTTCTTTGAAGGAATCGACCTTACCCGGGCCTTGGGACTACATTATATCGAAGCAACTATCGGTGCGCGGATATGTCCGGAAAGCAAACAAGGAATTTATGCGGGAATGCCTAAAGAATGGATGGAACGCATCAAACAAAAACTTGCTGCGAGTGGCGTAAAATGCGAATCCATCTATTATTGGATGAATGGTAGCGGTGAAGGTTTTGAGGATATCGTAAAATTCTGTAAGGAAATGGGATGGATGATTGTTACAGATCCTCGCCGTGCGGATAAAGGAGGAAAACCTGTATCATATTACGAAGATATCTTGAACGAATACGGAGTAAAAATGGCATTCACCAACCATCCGAAAGCAGCCTCTTATTGGAATCCTGATTTTACTGTCGAAGATACCCAAAGTTATGGTCCCTGTATAGGAGCTTCAGAAGATATAGGCCACTATATGCGCGGTGGATTTGATACCTATGAAATAGCTAAACGTTATATTGAAATAGGAAAGATGTATCATTTCCATATGCGTGATGTCAGCGAACGTGGTCCTCATGGCCTAGACGTTCCTTGCGGTACAGGTAAAGGCCGTCTTTCAGAGATATTCCAAGCATTGAACGATAATCAAGTCAAACCTCTGATGATGCTGGAATATGAGCATGATTTCGATAATCCGATGCCATACCTTATCCAAAGTGTCAATTATATAAACAATATATGCGGCAGTATCATCAAAGCTAACGAGGAAAAAGCACAACTAGGTGATTCCATCCGCCTGAATGCCAATACGGCCCAGATATCAAAAGACATGAATCTGCAAGGCAATGGAGAGCAGGCCACCATCCATGCATGGAATAAGCCTGAACAGATCATATCATGGTCTACCAACCTGGCTCCCAGAAACTATCAGGTATTAATTCGTTATGCACAGCCTTATGAAGGTAGTGCAATGACCCTGGATGCCGATGGACAAGAGTTGGCAACTTTATTCAAACCAACATTTACCTGGTATGATTATAAGACCGCTGAAGTCGGAATCATAAAAATACCCAAAGGAGGAAAGGTAACCATCTCGTTACATGGTATTCAAAAAGGAATCAAACGTGATAAGAACGGCAAATTGAAAGCAAGCGAAGTATTTCCTGATGTGCACTATCTAACTCTGATACCAACCTCTATGCAGGCTACATCGCAGCCTATAGATATCCTTAACCATTTCAAAGGCACCCGTATTTTCAATGGAAAGAACTTTGAAGGTTGGGAAGGTAATGATGGTGAAAACAGCCTGGCTCACTTTCGCATAGAAAAGCATTCCATCGTAGGCGGAGTAATGAATAAAGACTTAAAGTACAACCAATTTATACGTACTACACGTCCATATAAAAACTTCGAGTTACGGCTTAGATATAAGGTCAAATCAACAGACGAAAATTATAATGGAGGAGTACAATTCAGAAGTACGCCTTGCACTATACCAGGACGCTTGTTCGAAATGATCGGTTATCAGGCAGATATTATTTCCTGGAAACGTGGTGCGCTATATGACGAACAACGCCGTTGGGACTTTCTCGGACTTCAATTAGGAACACCTGCCAACTATAAAGCGAATGAATGGAACGATTATATCATCCGATGTGAAGGTCCACGCATCCGTATTTGGCTAAATGGAATAAAAACAACAGATTATATAGAACCATATACTGACAATCCATTCGAAGGCATTGGAACTATTAGCCAAGATGGCTACATCGCCCTTCAAATTCATGAAGGAAAAGCTGCGGAACTTTGGTATAAAGACATCGAAATAAAAGAATTGGAACCGATTGACTAGCAAAACTACCCTATTAGGAATTTTTTTTGCTTGACGATAGTACCTCATAAAGGGCACTATCGTCTATTTTTTACTTTGTATTCAAAATAATCCACATCAATATATCCTTTATCATTCAGATTATTATAGGTACAGATTCCCACCATATCTCCCCGAATGAAATCTCCTACGATAGGCCAATCATCTATCCATGTCACAGGCAAAAGACAAGGAGTACATCCATCGGAACCATACCGGTTAAATTGAGCTATCCAAAACCACCTTCCGTCAAGAGTATCTACAAAGCCTCCCTATCCCGGGATTTCCTGTCTGTATGTTCCGGTATTACGCAGATCAAAACGCTTCATTTCGTATGTCCTCATATCACCAGGCTTTCCCAGCATACCGTTTTCCTTGATTCCATAAAGATTCTTTGAGCGATAAACATATGTTCCCGCCACATTACCTCCATCTAAGAATTCGATATGTATAATGTAATAATAGCCATTTCTATAATATATCTTATTCCCTTCTGTCGAAGAGCTACTGCTGTATAATGTTCCTCCTAACAGATATTCATAGGCAATTCCCCGCTGCTTCATGTGTTCCACATCCGTATCCAAAAGTTGGGAGCCATCCGGTGTCATCTCAAACAAATAACCAAACCAATTCTTCCCTGGATTACTGCTCACCAAATACGCTTTTCCGTCTTTATCCCAAAATGGGCAAGGATCCGTCCATCCTTCCATCCTCAACGGATTGCTATGCTTATCTTTTAATGTATGCACCGTCCACTTTCCTGCCGGGTCTTTTGCAATAGCATAAAACATTCCATCTGTATATAAACTCACATATACATAGAACAGACCGTTATGATAACGTATGGCAGGCGCATATACTACTCCATTATACCTTTTCATATACTTGGCAGAAAAAGCAGGATCAATCCGATCCAATTCTTCAAATACCCCACCAATGATTTTCCAGTTCACCAAATCTTTTGAGCGAAGAACGGTCACTCCAGGAGAGGTCTCAAACGTTGAAGTCACCATATAATAATCATTACCGACACGAATTGGGTCCGGGTCACTGAAATCGGCAGCTATTATGGGATTGCAATAAGTTCCGTCACCTTGTCCCCCTCCAACATACTGCATTCACTTTGCGATTTTACAAAAGACGAGCTATTATACTGACGACTTACAAAAGGCAAACAAATGTAAAGAGCCGAATGCCAGTATTCCCAAGTATGCCCGCCATCACGTACACGAAATTGGCAAGGAATATTCGCCCCGCGCATCGCACGATAGAATTCAATATTTCGATCAAGCAGAAAATCATCATCACCACAATCAACAAACCAGGCAACACTGCGCAGTTCTGCTTTTCGCCCTTCATCAGATCCCGTGATATATTTCACGCAACTCTTCTCTATCACCGAACGAGTCAATACTGCCAACTTTCCGTTCGGGTCATCAAAACGAGCTGCTCCTTCTTGCGGAATATCCATTAATGCACTCATTGCATAAACCGCACAAAACATATCGGAATGACGCTGACCATAACTGGCAGCTCCGCCACCTCCCATCGAGAGCCCTGCAATAGCCCGATGGCATTTATCGCCAATAATACGGTAACGTTTCTCTATGGATGGCAAGAACTCCGTAAAGAAAAAAGTCTCGTACTTCCATCCCGGCATATCAAAATAACCGTTTTGGAATACATTCGGATCTCCACCTCCAGCATCAGGGGTAACAATAATCATTTCGCGAGCTTCTCCACTCGCTGTCAGACAATCCATTACATCTTTTACATGTCCACGATTTGCCCACACATCATTCTTTTCCCACATACCATGCAAGAGATAGAGAACCGGATACCTTTTTTCTTTATTCTGTTCAAAACTCTTAGGCAGATATACTGTATACGCACGTTTAGCCTTTAAGACTTCACTGTAGATTGTATCAGTGATTACCTTACTTTGATAGCCCGCCTGTCCATACAAGGAGAGTATATAAATAGACATGGCAACCCATATTCCTATTCTTTTCATTTTCATCGTTTTTCTATTTCTCTTGTATTTAATGTATTCACTCGTTATAGTATTAAAAATTGCCGGTCCCTTTCAGAGCCGGCAATTTTCTTTTACCTAGTTTAGTTCTTCTTATAATTAAATGAGTCCACATCTATATAACCTCCAAGTACTTTGGTAGCATAATTAAAGATGGCAAATCTAGTCCCCATAAAAAGCCTTTGGTAATCAAAGCGCATCTTGAAGTCAGTACCTATCTTTACCCAGTTCTTATTGTCCAAACTATAATAACAAGTTGCTATATCACGGTTCAGACGAAAGTCCCCGTCAATCCGCAAGTAAATGAGAGGTTGATTGATTTCCACCCGTTCCTTCTCTTCGTTTTTTACACCAAGAACAGCTTTGTTCGAACTATCCAAACTAACGGAGATTTCAGACATGGTCAAACATTTCTTTCCATTCTCCATGGTAATCGACAGGAGAGCCGCATCTCCATTGAAAGCACTGAAACCAGCCACGTCTCCCTCTTTCATATTACTAATATCCAATGTTACTACCCCACTACATTGAGGTCCCTCCATTCGTTGAGTAATAGTATTCGGAGCTAAATAGAGATTATCAACCACCCTATTTGTTCTAAGCCTCAAGAAACCCGGGCGCTCTGTCAATGACCATGCCTCGTTTATCGGATTGTGATTCCATTGCCAGTTAAGTTTCAAGGTCGAGTCACTGAAATCATCACTCACAACAAGCGATTTCTCCGGATAGCCCTGCACAGGCTTTTCCATCATCTGGGGAACCTTTCCATTTTCATCTCCTAATATCGGCCATCCGTCTATCCAGCGACAAGGCATCAAAGTAGCTACCCGGCCTATTCCCCCACGATCCTGGAAAATCATGCCGTACCAATTACCTTTCTCATCGTCTACGATACAGCCTTGACCTACATAAGGAAAACCTTCGAATTTATCTTCCAGTATCACCTTTTTCTCATAAGGTCCGGTAATCTTATCGGCACGATAGCATACCTGTCTGCGGTTCTCACCTCTCGGCCAGGAAATCATCAATAGATAATACTTACCATTATGTTTTACCACCCGGCTTCCCTCCAATAATCCCGTCTCCGTTTCATCCCGTTCAAATATTCTCATATCAACCCCATCCGGTTTTACATCAGAAAGATCACCTTTCAGTTCCTTCAGAGAACCGGTACCGGAAAATACATATACCCGGCCGTCATCATCAAAGAAAAGAGAAGAATCATGAAAATGCTGGGTACGTGTCAGCAACTCCCACTTTCCTGCCGGATCGGTCGCTGTATAGATATACGACCGATATGGGCGATCATTGGGAGAAAAAAGTACATAGTATTTCCCCTGATAGTAACGAAGAGATGTAGCCCATTGACCACGTCCGTAAACGGTTCCATTGATAAGATCATAGTTGGACGTGTCCGTCAGTTTATCAAACACGTAACTGATGATTTCCCAGTTCACGAGATCTTTCGACCTCATGACTGGGGCACCCGGCATCAAGTGCATAGTAGTACTCATCATATAATAGTTGTCACCGACCCTGATTACGTCCATATCCGGAACATCAGCATTAATCACCGGATTAGTAAAAGTCGTAGAGACAGAAGTCATCTTACAACTTCCACACAAGGCAATAATTAGTAACAACGTAAATATTCTATTCATCTCAATTAGTTTATATAAACAGGATATACTACCTGCAAAATGTGAATAATCAAATAAATGAGAACTTCTTAAATCCTTTCAACGACTATGTTATCGAGATACAGATCGCCTGCGCCAGATGAATTGGCTTTCAATTCAAAGGTGTTCTTACCCTTTTTCAGGGATGCCGACATCGAAACCGTATACCAGGTAGTATTGTCATTATCAGTCTTCGCAAACTCCGGAGTACCTATCTTGGTACCATTCACATACATATCCACAGTGTTGACTGTAGCTGATGGAGCACGGTAACGGATACGGAACTTGTACATCCCCTCTTCCACTGCAGTAATTTCATCACGCACCGCAGCTTCAGCACCAGCACCAAAGTTTATGTACCCTTGTGCTGTATAGTTACGTATTGCCTCACCATCACCTGCCGTAATTCTCTTAGCAACATTTTTAAAGTCAAAACATTCAGCTTCATACTGATGAGCTCCCTGATAGATCTGTGGAGAAGCAGGAGCCGAAACGGATGCCGTAGTATATTGAGTCTCACGTTCCACTGCATTTCCTGAACAGTTTACACTCAAATCCAATGGTCCGTTATGACTCACAGTCAACGTATATACACCGTCTTTCCACTCTTTGGTAATCTGTGCTGTACCATTCGCCCTGGGAGATATGTCACATGAAGGAGTAGACTTGCATCCGTATATTTTGATAACCTCCGTCTTGTTCGAACCGCCGTTATCATGATTATTCATGTAAAAAGTTACTTTATCAGCATATTCTTTCACAACAGCTACAGTATATTTGGAAAAAGCAAGTTCCATCTTGTCACAAGTATTATACTTGAATGGAATGGTAGCATTACGTGTACCGGCAAGATGATTGTAAATTACCCAGCCATTCTCTATACGCCCGGCATAGAGCTCACCGGTATATTCTTCCGGGAATATACGGTTGAATTTTCCGATTTTAAGCTGTACATCACTGCCCCATGCTCCGTTAAAACTGGATTGATTGATTTTATACGTGAAAGAATTAGCTAACTCATCGCACAGTTCAAATACTACAGGGATAGTCGGATAACGGCCTGTCTTTTTGAAATAGCATTTATTATCCCACAAATTGCCGTCGTCATCACGTAAATAAAGTCCTTCATATAAATTCTTAGGAGCGCAATATTGGGCATTGTCATCACCGGAATATACATCCTGAAGAATCACGAGCTTGGTGCGATCAATGACCTCCTTGCGGGAAGGTATACGAATCGTTCCATCAATAATCTTACGGAACATGTCTATATTAATATTGACAAACTGCGGGAAACATTCCCAGTTACGGCTTTGATAACCATTGCCTACACTGACAACACCGGTTTCCTTAAAGCACTGTTGCCATATCAATTCGGGACCGTCGATAATAGTTTGTCCGGTCAACATCACATGCTCAATAATGGGAAGCGCACCAGCAGCCGGTGGGAAATCTTTATCACCATTCTGCCCTACCTCTTCTGTCCAGCCACACTGGTCGAAACGAATACCGTATTGACCGGTGAAACCGGACAACCATGTACCCAGACACATACTCTCCACATTGAAGAAACCAGTCTGTGTCGTATATTTCTCACACATAATAAAGTTTTCAGGACACAACTTGGCAACCTGTGCAAAATCAGGATTACGTTTCACTAGCGCAATAGGATCGATATTAGCCGACCAGGTATTACCACAGAAACTTACTACCAGATAGCCTCCATACTTATGAGTAAGTTTCATAAGTTGAGTCCAGTGAGCCACTCGTTGCAGCCATGATACAGAGAACTGGTCGTCATACCCCCAGAACTGTTCGCAATAATTAAAACCGAGGAAGTTGGGATATTCCTTAAAGAACTCATCATATACACTACCTTCGAATTCGTTGTATGAACTAAAATCTGGGAAGTGACAGAAACCACCACTTGACGGCTGTACCATAGCCCATACATTATTCTCTGCACAAGTTCGTAACCACGATTTCGCAATCTCATAACCATACTCGCTTATATTATAACGCCCCGTGGTTTCATCATGACTTACCGATAATGATACATTAAAAATCACATACGGACGAATATCAGCCGGGATAAGATCAATGATCTTCTGTGGATCAGCATAGTTCCATGAGTCGATATGTACAAACCAGGCAGGTTGTTCAGGAGAAATAGGGCGACGTATACTTCCTATCAATGGAGGAATCTCGGGCTTATCTTCTTTAAGAGGAAGTACGATATTAGATGTCTCGTCATTAAAGATGAAGTGAACAGACTCTGCATCACTGGCATCCAACTGCTTAAACTGACTGACAAGTTTTCCATTTTCAACTTTATGTCCGAGGGCAAGAGACTTGCCCCCATACGTTACAGTCCAATAACGATCTCCATTAACACCTACTACCGGCGTGACAGTGCTACCCTCATTGATAACTTTCACTTTTTCATTGTTATCAAATGTCAGCCATTCATTATCAACCGTCCAGTAATAGTCACCATTATTCATTTTAGCACCTATCTTTGGAGAATACACTACGGCATCTCCCCCGCCTAATGCTTCTATTTGAGCATACATGCTGAAACTTGTACCGTCGGATAATTCGACGGTATAGCTTGCACCGTTATTCACCGGATTGTATGACTTTACATCCAGCTCCAGTTGTTTAGCCTCTATAAGCCTGCGCAATGCCTTTACATTGGTATTGATACTTTCAATAGACGTATTAGGTTTCAGAGCAGAAGAGCCATCTATCTCAATGACATTTTCGTCCTTACATGCACTAAGAAAACAGGTGCAACACATCATCCCGATAAGGAGCAGGCACGATAACCTGCTTTTTATATTAAATAATCTCATCATATTTTCAATATTCGTTATATAAATCTGACTTCAAAATACCAGGAGTTATTTCAATCCTTCCACTATTCCTTCATACATACCATTACGATTGTATCCTGACGTCCAAGGACAAATCTGATATCCTGTATTTGTCTCGGTCATACTTGAAATGGAGATGCCATATTGCTTGTCCTGCGGGATAAGTTTCCGGTATTCCTGCATAATGAAAGCAACATAAGAAGCTGCAGCAGACCTGTCTTCCGTAGACATCTTGTTAGTCGCAATGTAATTGCCATCACTATCCTCTACCATCATACTAAGGTTGGAGACACGTACCAATTTACCGGTCTTACCAAGTTTCTCAAACAGTTTGGAAACAATCTCCTCATTCCCTTTCTGGAAATTGGCATCTTTAGAATAAATCGCATTGAGAAGAATGTTGTACCCATCAATCTTAGTAACGTTGTCCTCTTCCCAAGTTTGAACCAGTGAAATGAGTTCATCAGCTATATTAGCCATTTCGTCGTATTGGTTGATAGTCTGGCTGACGAAAAGGTCAAGTTCTACTCCCACATTTTTCACCGTATCACGTGCAATCTTTACAGCAGTGCGGGCATAGTCCGCATCCCCTAAATACTCACTCCATTTAAATGTATTCTCATTAAGGGTTTTATCGAGAGGATTACTGATGATGTTCCAGACTTTCACGCTCTTCACATCATTCACACCGGCATATACCATACCTCCAATCCATTTTTCCATTTCTTTGGTAAAGATTTCCGCCTTCTCTTCAGGAGTTTTTTCTATATGCTGCGGCTGGGCTTCCCACGTAAAACTCAAATTATCGATATATGCATCCCAGTCCCCCGAAGCGGAACCGAGTGAGAATTCGTTTATTTCAGTGAGATCCTTCATTGAGTTAGGTATCTCAATCGTTCCTACCGGAACTTTTTCACCCAAAGCAGTGTAAGTACCTTCCTTTACAAATTTCACATATATACCTCCACGCTTCCATACATTTTGCCCACCAGAAAACCCATAATCTGCAGCGCTCCGGCCAAATTCAAACGTTGTACCGTTAATTACAATTCGCATACCAGTACCATACTGACCTGCATTGAGACGCATATCCATTGCTACGCCAGTATAATTCCCCAGTGTCATGCCTTCTTTTAACTTGACATGAAATTTAGGGAACGATTGATTAGCATGCACGATTTGAAGTACTTTACCACTCTCTCCATCCGGATCGGCCACTACTTCATTCTTTCCACCATTAGTCATAGGATAAGCAGTACCCAAATTATCGTCTTCAAAATTAATAACCGTATTACCTTTTCCCGATACTTCGTAGTCCATAGAAATATTATCAAGATAATACTGGGCAGCCCCTGACTGCGAACCCACAGAAAGATCGAATTCAGTAAGAGTTTTCAAATTTTCAGGCATCACAAACCCCGGGGCAGCATCCTTATCATTGAGCTTAATTACGATACCACGTTTCCAGTTATTATTGGTGGCACCAAGGTCAGCAGCACTTTTTTTCAATTCGAACTTAGTCCCGTTTATAAGTACCCTCATACCTTGTCCATAAATGCCATCATCATTCACGTGACGCAAATCGATATTCAGTCTCACATAATCACCGAGTACTCTGCCACTGGGTAACACCACATGAAGCTTAGCATAGGAGTCCGAAGCCTTTATGTCATTCGTCCCCACATGAAGCACATGACCACTTTCACCAGCAGGATCTTCTTCTACTGTAGCCGAGCTATTGCCAGTCATTGGATAAGTTTTGCCGATTGCATCACTATCAAAATTGAATAATTTAGTCGTTCCTTTTTCGGTTTCCACCGGTATATCAATAGGCTCGATAAGCTTATTATAGTATGCGGCCCGTTGTCCCTGATCTGAACAAAGAACACCACCATAGAGCACAGTTCCGGCCTCTGCTGCAACATTTGCGGCAGTCTGCATACCATTAAAATCATAAGTCCCGTCCACTTTCAATGCATTGATTGGATCATACGAACCATTCAAATCTACTGCATCAAAGTTAGTAAGCAGTGTACTAAACGCAATATCCTTTTTCACAAACTCGCTTGCCGACATAGTCGCAGCCAATTGAAAGGGGGTACCAGTACGATTGATGTATGACTTCAACAAGTCAAATTGATTTAAATATTCACTGATTGCCGCATCTTGAGGTTGTTCCATCTGAAGACGGTAGTCATACTCATCCACACATGACATTGCCGAAACAGATATCCATGCAAGAACGATTAGTTTATTATTGATGTATTTCATGTTCTCTTAGTTTTAACGTTTATATCAGGATAGAACATCATTTTCTTACAACTTCGAGCAACTTGCCACCATAAACATTGCGAGTGCGCAGCACTAAAGTATCCTTAGTTGCAAGCTGAATGTTATTGTTTGTCAAGTTGACCGTATAGTCAAGGTAGATAGCATTCCGATCTTTCCCACCAAGACTATTTTTCTCACCTTTGCTGACAAACTTACCCTTACCATTCACAACAACATCCTGTGATTCGGAGCTAAGAGTGCACGAACCATCTTCAGCAAATGACAGACGAACAGTATAGCTGATATCCTGGCCTCCCGCATCCTTCGTTTTCAATGTCAGGAGATTGTCTTCCATACTCTTAGTAGAAATATTCACCACTTCATCCTTTTCCACAAACTGTTCATGGCGAACAATATCTTTAGATACTCCTCCGATCGTGGCATGATCAATGCCACGACGCAAATATTCTCCATGCCAAGGATTGACATATTTCACAGCATAAAGAACAAAATTTTGCGGTTGTATACTCCAGTCACCACTATTGGTCAGCATTGGATTTTCAACCGCAGGTTTTCCCTGCAGGATGGAGTCCGCACCCTGAACATTGGTCATCAGTAAAGGAATTACATAGTTTTCACTTATCGACTTCTCGTCAGCAAAGAAAGCATCCGTTAGTTGAACCTCTACCCCTCCCATTATTTGTCCTTTAGGAATCGCAATCTGATTAGCAGCCAACGTGTAATAAGACTCCGGCATAGGCACAAGAGGCTGATCTGTATCCTTGAAGTAAAGATTATCACACAAAGATTCGTCCACCTTAAAGTCTATCACTACATTCTTTCTATTAGTATATCCACCACCCCAAGCGGCCTTAATCACCATCTTATGTTGATTATCAAGGGCATTGTCTACAAATTCACTTTCGCCAAATTCTATGGTACGAAGTCCATACTGGTTGGCAAAATATACAGTCTGATAGTCGTAATCAGGAAATTCATTGTCACCGCTTTCACAGGAGGTGAAAGCCAATATCAATGCAGCTAATCCGACATATATTAAGTTCTTTTTCATAATGTGCTATTAATTAGATATACATTCTATAATTATTTCCATCCTTTATTCTGGATAAGGTTACTAAACTTTAGGATTTCAGAGTTTGGAATCGGACAATAATACATATAATCTTCATAGTCACGTTCCTCGGCAACGAACCTATCAAAAGAACTGCCATCTCTATCCCAATCGATTCCATATACCGGTTCGTTGAGATTTTCTTTCCAACGGCGTATATCCCAAAAACGGAAGCCTTCAAAGCAAAGTTCCAAACGACGTTCATTGCGGATAAGCTTACGCATCTCGTCTTTATCACCTGCACAGTGCTCTAAATAAGGATCGGAATCTCCCCCTACCCCAGCGCGTTTACGAATAGCTTTGATTACATCATAGGCAGAATACCCATTCCCATTATCATCCCCTTTAGGTCCCCAAGCTTCATTAGCAGCTTCAGCATAAGCCAAATACATTTCTGTATAGCGAATACGTGGAATGTAATGCTGCTGATTGGTTACCGATCCAAGAGCACGATTTACATCCATACGCAAACGCTTTTTCATATAGTAACCAGTACGTGTAGATCTCTGCTCTTTCACATCTATACCATCATCTGTACCAGATTTACGGCCTGTATAAATGGGGGTATTAGCTACTCCGGCCGCACTTCCATTATAAATGATATATTTTGCCAAACGAGGATCACGTCCGCTATAAGGGTTATTTTTATTATATTTACTGTTAGTAATGTCCGTAATTGGATACCCATTCGCCATCGGAAATGCATCAACAAGATTCTGTGACGGATTCATATTGCCATTCCCGTTCAAAGATGGTGGAAAATTGTTTGCTTCTTGTGCATTGGCAGCATCACTATTACTGACATTCTCACGCCAGATTATCTCCTTAGGATTAATACCTTCCTTTAAGTTCTCCACCACTTCTTTCGAATAATACTCAACTCCATCCGAGGCCAAACCACTTAATCCTCCATTATAGTTCAGTACATTAGCAGCAGCATTAGCAGCCTCTGCCCATGACGCAGGATTAGAGGCATCCTGAAATGCCGGACTGGCAGCTAAAAGAGCTGTACGGACACGATAAGCACGCGCAATCAAACCATTAAACAACTGACGGGATTTTTGCCCCATCACGGTATTATACTTACCCTTGTCTTGAGTAATACTTTGATAATCTGCAGGAACTTCATTCGCATCGTTGTATTCCCACGGGAGCAGTTCTTCAGCTTTCTCCAAGTCGCTGTATATTTGCTGCACACAATCAGCAAAGGAAGCACGAGGTAAATTGAGATCAGAATTAATCGTAAGGTACTCCGTCAAACGAGGCACACCAAGTAACTCCCCATTTTCACCATACCCAGCGTGTGCGCGGAGCAAATAATACAAGAACATGCCACGAAGTCCATACGCTTCCCCTTTGGTACGGCGAGCAAACAATTGAGCTTTCTCCGCATCATCCGACCATTTCACCTGATCTACATTTTCCAGGAATAAGTTTATGTATTGGATAGAACTGAATGAATTGGTCCACTGATTAATAGGAGTCCACAAACGAGATGTCCAACCACCTGTGGCCATCGTGAGAAATGCATTATTCTTCTGATTTATCACAGCATCGTCTGTGGCATATTCGCTATTATCATAATATCCCGGAACACAGCGGTATACATTCACCAGAAAACCCTGTGCATATTGAGCATCATCGTACATCTGCTCCACATCCTTGAAGTTTTCGATGGCTGGTTCGAAAAGGTCATCGCAACTGTTCAGCATCAAGGTGAGAGCTATTAAAAATAATATTTTCTTTTTCATATTACGTACTTTCTTTTTAGTTAGATTTAGAATGCGGCCTTGAAGCCCAAATAGAAATTACGATATTGGGGCACACCCAGACTCATCTCCATATACTCGCGTTCTTTAGCGATGGTGAGCAAATTGCTTCCACCACAATATAAGCTAAGTCCATGTATAAAAGTTCCATTGAAAGTACTCTCCGGAAAATCATAAGTAAGCTGTACATTGCTCAAGCGGAAAGCATTGTTCTTGTACATCCAGAAAGTAGAGTTTCGGTAGTTATTGTCACCATTAGAAGTCGAAAGACGAGGGTAGGTAGCCGTTTCTTTTGTTGCTTCGGTCCAACGTCCCAAAACGACTTCCGAAAACTTGCTTGTTCCTCTGTTCCAATAGTAAGAATTATTCTTGAAAGCCACAGCACCTGTCTGTCCTGACCCCATTGCAAAGAGCGTAAAATTCTTATACTTCAGTGTCAAATTCAAACCAAAAGTGAAAGGAGAGGCAGACCATCCACCAGCACCCAAATCAATCTGGTCATCACTATTAATAACACCATCATTATTGATATCCTTATATTTCAAGTCACCGGGACGAACTGTGCCGAATGTCTGTTTGGCATGTTTTTCAATATCAGCCTCATCTTGAAAGAATCCTTCACAAACATATCCATAAGTGGCATCAAGTGCACGACCTTGGCGCAACAAATAAGGTTCATTTGCCACTTCATCACGAATAGATGCCTTTGAAGAGAATATCATTCCGTTGAAACCGAGAGTCACATCGAAATCACCAAATTTCTTATTGGCACTAAGTGAGAAATCAAAACCAGTACGCTTGTCTTCATTATAATTAATCCAAGGCAGGAACGAAAGATCTGTGCCCAAATCAAAGAATGAAGGATAAATAGTAGAAGCACCTTGAGTAAGAAGTCCGCTGGTCTTTTGTGTGAAATAGTTGGCATTAATTCGCAGCAATTTATTGAATAAGGTAGCATCAATACCTGCACGAATCTCTTCACGGGTAATAAAGTCGAGATTAGGGTTGTCACCTCGCTTCGAGCCAGTGGTGTTACCACCTACGGTTCCATCATACCATTGAAACCAACCACCTTTATCAGAGAAATATCCTTTATACATATAGTAATCAGAGATGTCGAGATCCTGATGTAATTTGGCATAAGAGGCTGTAACTTTCAGGTCATCTACAAAATCTACATTTTTCATAAACCTTTCTTTGCTAAGTCTCCAGCCCAAAGTTACTGACGGAGAAAAAGCATTGCGGTTTCCTTCCGGGAGCTTGGCCGAATGCACCAAAGCACCACTAAAGTCCACATAATACCTATGGTCATAATTATAAGATGCACGTAAGCCAAGATTCACATTGCTAGTGCGATGATAATCGCTGCTCTCGTGCCCTTCATCCGCAGAGCTTTGCGTCTGATATCCCCATCCAATTAAGGTAGCCGCCACATTGTGGTCTGCTTTAAATGTACGGGCATAGTCAAATTGAGCACTGAATGTCATAGTTTGATCGTAAGTAGACTTACCTACGTATTCATTCGTAGATTTTGTATCATCATTAAACTTTGTAAGTCCTATAATCATATCCTTACCATTCACATTCGACCATTTAGGTTCATAAATTGCGTACTTCTCCGCATAGGCTTCCGAATAATATGAGGTATAGTCCACACTGTAAGCGGTTTTAAAAGACAAGCCTTTCAAGAAGCTTCCGAGATCCGCCATCACAGCTACATCAAACATGAATCTGCGGGCCTTTTCTTTGGTATATCCGGCAGCAAGCAGTTCTGAAAATGGATTGGTTGTATCTGCTGAAGTACCACCCAACAAATATTTGCCATCTATAAGATGATTGCTGTTCGTAATATATTCCTGTATATGAGCCACATTGGAATCCATCATATCAATGGGCAACAACGGAGCAAACCAGTTAGGGCGCAAAGTAGAAGCAGCTCCCCAAAAGTTACCACGTCCTTGATAACTGTTATCGAATATGATAGCAGCATTAGTAGTAGCCTTGAGCCATGAAGCCAGTGACATATCTACATTACCACGTACGTTAAAACTCATATCATAGGCTTTCTTTGACTCACCATATTTCAGTTGACTATTGGCATAATTCATACCAAAGTTCAGATAATAATGAGTCTTTTCATTACCTCCATACACTTCACCTGTAACATCTGAATTGGTATAAAACTTTCTCAAATAGTCTGAACTATAAAAGTCAATGTTAGGATAACGATAGGGGTTTGCTCCTGTAGCCGTATTGTAAATGGTATTGGCATCATATTTTTCAGCTATACCATCATTACGGCAAGCCTCATTATACATAAACATATAACTACTTGCATCCAAATAATTAGGATAAGACTTCGGAATATTCACACCCACATTAGCACGGACATCAATATGCATAGGGGATTCTTTACCTCGTTTAGTAGTGATAAGAATTACTCCTTTTGCAGCACGACTACCATAGAGCACTACAGCTGCCGCATCTTTCAATACAGATATGCTTTCCACTTCCGAAGCCCTCACGTTCGAAGCACTACGGGGCACACCGTCTACCAGTACCAAGGGACCTTGTCCCCAAAGGTTTCCATTATAACCGCCAACAAAGCTCTCAAGCCCTACAAGACTATTATTGTTAGCAGTCTTTTTAGTCAGCTCTGACGTGTTGACAGTAGATATGGCATGAGTCAAATCTTCCTGGGCAACTTTGCCGAAAGCCACATTCACCAAGCTGTCCTTGCTTCCTTCTTGTGCATGAACTCTTGTCATGTTAAGCAGTGACATGGCAAAAACAGTACAGCCAATATATATAAACTTTCTATTCATTTCTTGCGTCATTATTAATTAATACGTCATGATTTACCATCCTGGGTTCTGACCAAATCCTTCATATAAATAAACATCCTCTTTGGGCAGTGGCAGCCAATAGTGGCGATCGGTGTACTTTCTTTCTATCAGTACTTCTTCACGCAAATTCAATATCTCGTTTTCTTCCGGATGCTCTTTATTATAGTTTGCAGTAGGGGCACGGTCGAATTCAATCTTTGTCTTCAAGGTGTAAGGACTCTTATCAAGAAGCATCCAACGACGAAGATCCATGAAACGGAAACCTTCGAAAGCAAGCTCTACGGCACGTTCACGACGGACTTCACTAAGGAAATCAGTCGTATTTCCTGTAAACTTGTCAAGTACATGCGCCATACCAGCACGGTCGCGAATCTTATTAATAGCAGCTTCAGCTGTCATATTAAAAGTCGTAGCTTTACTTTGTGGCGAACCATAGCCCACAGCTGTTGCCTCAGAATACATCAAATAAACATCAGCCAAGCGCATCAGGCTCAATACAGCATAGTGAGCTCCCCTGACATTGGCATTATTTACTATCTTCAAACAAAGTTTACTGTTCATGTAACCTGTATAACAACCTTTTTGCGCGTCCTTTTCTTCACTATCGGCACCATTGGTGTACAATTGACAATATTGACCATTACCATTCTCTCCGCACCATTCACCATCGATGATAATATCTTTATAGAAGCGAGGATCACGGTTTTTCCATGGATATCTGGGATCATACCCCGATTCCGCATCAGCCTTTGTCATATCTTTAATGGGATATCCATTAGCCATACCGAAGTAGTTCACATAGTTGGCCGTCGGGTAACATTTGATACCGGCATTAATATGGGTACGTGGACGAAAGTCTGTATTCATATTATAATTCCAACGCCCATCATATTCCGCTAAATTTTCACGAAAGATAGCTTCTTTCATTCCGTTAAGCTTACCACCGGAATTATATACAACAAAAAGATCATTGTAATTTTCCATAGTAGCCAGTTCATAACGTTTAGTATCTTCGATGATTTTTAAAGCCTCACCAAAAGTATCAGCAGCACGTTTACAGCGTTCCACATCATATTCTCTAGTCCCTCCGGATGCCCAGTTCATCAACGGACTACCAGCCCAAAGTAGTGTTTTACCTTTATAAGCTAAAGCCATAACTTTGTTTATGCGGCTGTCGTTCAAACCAAGAGTTGCTCTACCGGCAACAGTCTGATCCCAATCAACAGGAAGTAAAGGAACGGCATGTTCAAAGTCGGCCACACACTTCTCGGCACATTCCTGCCATGTCAGTCTGGACAAGGAAGGAGCGACATCGGGAGGCAATACCTGATCAACATAGGGCATACCACCCCACCATTCCATCAGCATGAAGTGAAACCATCCACGGAAAAAGTAGAGCTGTCCCTCAATCAAGTTACGTTCTTCTTCTGTAGCACTTAGCAGATTACCCAAATTAGCTATACCTATGTTCGCTTTACGGATTCCGTACCAGCAGAGTTTCCACAAATTTCCTTTATCGCCACGCTTCTGCGAATTCGGCACTCCTCCACGTATAGAAGATGGATAGGAATAATAACAAGTAGTCCATCCCCAGAAATCGCCATAGTCTACATTACGGGAAAAAAGTCGAAGTTCCTGTGGTTCCCAATAATCCTCCTCACCAAAGTTAAAACTAGTATGATAGTCACTGTTTGACACCACAGGTATGCAGTTATAGAGTTCTTCTGTAAATCCCTGGAAGTTTCTGAAGTTTTTGTAAGGATCATTTTCCTCTATATCGCTATATGGAGACTTGTCCAAATAATCAGTGCAGGAAGTAGTACCCAGCATGCCGGCCAATGTGATGACCGACGTAAGGAATATTTTATTAATGTACTTATTCATAGTCTTTACTTCGTATTTATAAAGTTATATCGATACCAAGGTTGAAACGGCGCATCGTCGGATAGGCACCATCCGAAGAACTATATCCGGTGTTAGATTCACGGTCATCCGGCATCTTAGTCCACATATAGAGGTTATCACCATTCAGATATATTCGGCAGGTTTTGATACCCACCTTCTTCAACCAATTGTTTTTCGTGAAAGTATAAGACAGTTCGACGTTCTTCAGACGTAAGTAAGAACCGTCGTACCAATAACGTGTTCCCGATGCAGCTTGATCAATGGTAGTTCCCCAACGCGGAGCAGGAAGAGTAGCTGTCCCGCTGGGAGTCCAATAATCGCCTTCCGCATAAGCCACGTGTGCAGTGCTACGGAATGTCGGGAAATTTACTTCACGAGTCACATTATTTACCCCATAAAACTGCGCAAAAATGCTGAATCCTTTCCATTCTGCTCCAATCGAGGCATTGTAGGTATTTTGCGGCATAGTGGAGTATTGATACGGAGCACGGTCGTCAGCATCAATCACACCGTCGCCATTGAAGTCGACAATGTTATAATCTCCTGGTAGTTTTGCATTATTACCCGTTGTCCAAACCGAGCTTCCAATCACATCATCCCAGGTAGCGAGATTGCCATGGTCAATATAAGAATAGACCTGATTAATAGCATGCCCCGCACCTTTTTGATAATCAGGTTTCAAGGGCGCGTCATCACGGAATTTCACTTTATTGACGGCATGGGTCATACTGGTATTAAGCCAGGTACGAATACCGTTATTGAAAGTATGGTTCAATCTTAGCTCCAATTCATAGCCATGACTACTTACCTTACCAAGATTAGCATAAGGAGCATCGGCACCAAAATAAGAAGCAATTGCCCTATCACTTCCCTTTACCAAAATATCAGTACGAGTGTCATTAAATATATCTACCGAACCAGCAACCAGTCCACCCAAGAAAGCATAATCAATACCAAAGTTTCTTTTCTCTACAGTTTCCCATGAGATATTCTGATTACCCAGTCGGCTAATTGTATAATAGGCATAAGGAGTATTAGCTGGTTTAATGTTACCCATTAACGTATTCCCTCCATAGTCCAACTGATCTTTATATAAGAAACGGCCGGCCGTAAATCTCTGCCAAGGCTGAACAACAGCATCATCCCCCACTCTACCCCAAGAGGCACGCAGTTTCAACATATCCAAAAATTTCAGATTATTCTTGATGAACTTTTCCTCACTAAGCATCCATCCTACCGAGAAAGACGGGAAGAAAGCAAAACGATGGTCGGGACCGAATTTTTCAGAACCGTTATAAGCACCGTTAGCTTCAAAGAAATAGCGCATAGCGTAGTTATAGGTCAAACGAAACACCCAGTCTTCACGATAGATAGGAAATACGCTACCCGATGCCTCTTTCAGGCGGCTGAAAAGAGCAAGAGCCGTTAATTCATGTTGACCGAAAGTACGCGCATAATCCATCTGCATGGAGTAATAGAGCTTACGATAAGTAGAACCGACATCCACATTACCTGCCTGATGCTGCCAATAAATAGGATTATCAATGGCATCCAAACCAGTACCGAGTTCAGGCTGTTCCAAAATAATTTCACCTGTATCAGGCCTAACCCACATACGTTGTGAATTGTGGTGCATATCATTGATACCACGTTTCTTTTCAACAAAAGTGTAGTCCATTGAAAAATTAGCCTTAAACTTTAATCCTTTGGTAAGCATATGCAGGTCTTGTTCAAGAATAAAATCCGAAGTCATCTTTGTGGTCGTACGCTTCTCCGAACCCGCTACAGCCAATTTATATACGGAGTTAGGCACATCAGCATCACGAGGCTGATACCACCCCCACATTCCATTGGAATAGATAGGACGCATAGCATCAGGAGCGCTTTTATAAGCCGCAGCCCAAAAAGTTGCATCTTGGTCGTTATAGTCCCAAGGCACAGTACGTTGTGCGTTTGAACCAAATAAATTAGTAGAGAACTTTGTAGTCTTAGTCAGTTGAAAATCCAGATTACTGCGTACATTGATACGGTTGTAACCGAAGCCATAATCATAACCACGACGGTTGTCGTATACCTTAAACAAGTCACCCTCACTTACAAAATCGGCTGCCGCAAAATAACTAACTATTTTCGTACCACCCGATACGTTAACACTAGTATTATAGGACATAGCTGAACTGTTGAACAGTGCTTTTTCCCAGTCGGTGTTAGGATAACGATCCCACTCTTCTGCATTAGCAGGATGGCGATACTTGTCAATGATAGATGTCGGAGTATAATCGTTCCAACCATTAGGATTAAGACAAGCCTCGCGTTCGATGGAATTGTTCAACAGATAAAAAGTATCATAAGCATCATACTTCTCCGGAAGTTTGGAGGCTACTTTAGCCGTCACATTGGCTTTAATTTGAACACTAGCTTTACCTTCCTTACCGCGTTTGGTAGTAATAAGAATAACACCGTTAGCTCCTTTCACACCATATACAGCTGTGGCAGAAGCATCTTTTAACACAGAAATGCTCTCCACTGAAGAGATATCCACCGAACTCATTTCACGTTCAATCCCATCCACCAATACCAAAGGTTCGCTATTATTCCATGAACTTTGAGTACGGATGATAATCTGGGGGTCTTCAGCACCGGGCATACCGGTAGAACTGGAAGTGATGACACCGGGCAAGGTACCGGTGAGCGCCGAACCAAGACTGGATACACCTCCCGCACGTTCGAGTGTCTTACCGCTAGTCTGCGTAATAGCCCCTACTACACTTGCTTTCTTTTGTTGGCCATAACCCACTACGATTACTTCATCCAACTGGACATTGTCGTCAGCCAACGTTACTTTGATTACTTTTTTTCCGGCTACTTTGACTTCCTGCGGAGTCATACCAATAAATGAAACAACAAGGATTGCCTTGTCATTAGGAACAGTCAATTTAAAATTTCCATCCAGGTCTGTAATCGTACCTACAGTCTTCGAACCTTTCAAGGCAACACTTGCACCGATAATCGCTTCTCCATGTGAATCGACTACCGTTCCACTTACTGTCATTCCATTTTGTGCATAAGCTCCTAAACAGCTAAAAAGCAGAAGCAAAACCAGGTAAGAAATCTTTCGGGATTCTTGTTTTACATTTTTCATTACCATTAGTCTAAGATATTAATAATGTGATAATCTCGTCTTTATTAAATTATTAGGTTAGTAGGGGGAACGTTCTTTCAACTATCATCTAAATTGTTTCTCATAAATTATTCACTTAAGGTTAATACTGATTTTATTCTTTGTCTTCAAATCATCCAATAGAGTCCTCCTTGAAGCACTACAAAGGTAGAGGGATAATATCAAACAGACCCGTCTTTTTGTTTCATTCATTCCCTGACATGTAACCTGATGTTACATTCATCATATATACACGTTTCATCCCCCTATATACATACGCTCAAATGCCTATAAACCATAGCTGTTTCATTAAGAACAAACTTCTTCTCCATAGTGGATAAACTTCTATTCTACAGTATATAAACTTACTTTTCACTAAGTCTAATCTATAATTGCAAGTTGCAATTATAAAAACGCAAGTTCCGTTTATATAAATGCAACTTGCATTTATATAATCAAAACTTGCGTTTATACTTTATAAGTAATAGAAAGAGAGTTTGCTCCCTATAGAAAGGAAGTTTACCCATAATCAAAAGGAAGTTATCTTCTAATACTTTTGTTCTTGGCTATACATACCTGACTTAACTATTTATTCTTGATATTCTCTATCAGCATATTCTGAAGGAGCGCATCCATAGAACTTCTTAAAAGCAATCGAAAATAAAGTAGGATTTGTGAATCCAACCAGATAAGCAATCTGTGAGATATTCACTTTCTTCTCTTTCAATAATTTTGCGGCTTGCTTCAGTCGAATGTTGCGAAGGAATTCTGTGGTTGTATTACCAGTCAAGACTTTCAACTTACGGTGCAGTTGAACACGACTGACCCCAACTGCCTCTGCCAGGTCTTCTACACTAAACTTCGGATCTTCAAGATTCTCATTGATGGCCTTCATCAGCCGTTCCATAAAGAATTCATCATTGGCCTTGACTTCAATCGGCTTCATCTTTTCTTCTACCTCCTGATCCATGCCGAACCGTCCTTTCAAACGCACTCTGCCAGTAATCAGATTTTCGCAAATCAGAAATAGTTCTTCAATTTGGAAAGGTTTGGTTAAAAAAGCGTCAGCTCCCACGTTCCAGCCTTTAAGACGACTGTCAGACTCTGTTTGTGAAGTTAAAAGCACAAAAGGAATATGACTGATATTCGCATTTCCTCTGGTCTTTTTCAGCAACTCAAACCCATCCATTTCCGGCATTACAACATCCGAGATAATCAGGTCAATCCGCTGTTTCAAAGCTATTTGATAGGCTTCTACACCATTGCAGGCTGTCACCACTTTATAATAGATTCCTAATTCCTGTTTTAAGTACTCGCGTATTTCTTCGTCGTCATCCACAACCAGAACTCTCCATTGAGTTTTGCTTTTCGACGTTTGTGCTTTATTCTCTTCCTCTTCCCAATAGGCTTCTTCATTCAAAGCCAGCCGTATCGGTTCTTCATTCAAAGCCACCTGATCTTCCGCCAATTCCTCCGAGCTCAAATGTTCCTTACCTAAAGGGATACGCACCGTAAAACAACTACCTTGTTTATCGATACGATTGGTTGCAGAGATCGAGCCATGATGCAACTCCACCAGCATCTTGGTCAGATTCAGACCAATGCCGAAACCATGAGAGTTAGAAGAAGCCTGATAAAATCTTTCAAATATTCTTTCCAGCTTCTTTTCATCCAATCCCATCCCAGAATCAATGACAGTGATTTCGGCATATCTGGACAGGGGACCACGCACACTCTTATCCTCATTTACAGTAAGCGTCAACTGAATTTCACCACCATCCGAAGTATATTTGAAAGCATTGACTATCAAATTCATCAAGACTTTATCAAAGTTATTACGGTCAATCCAGACAGGTAATTTCTCTGCCGTATGCACAAAAGCAAACTGAATGTTACGTTTGGTAGCCTGATAATCGAACATTTGAAACAACTCCTCTATGAATCCGACCAAGTCGGTTTCACGACATTCGATTTTCATTTGTCCCTTATCTATCTTACGAATATCCAGCAATTGATTGATTAGATTAAGAATGCGGTTTGCATTCCGTTGCATGGTCAACAGGGCTTTCTTTCTGCTCTCTTCCTGTTCTGTTTTTATCAAAGCTGCCAATGGACTAACAATCAGCGTTATCGGAGAACGGAGTTCGTGAGCTATATTAATAAAGAACTTCAGTTTCTCCTCATTTAGCTCGTCCTGGCGACGACGGCGTTGCCGCATATACCATGCGTAAAAGCCCCAGAACAGAAGCCCTGCACATATCAGTACATAACCGATCCTGGCCCATAATGTATCATACCAGGGAGGAGCGATGTAAATGGAGAAAGAACGGACCGGAGATTTGCGTTCATTCTCGCATACACAGACCTCAAATGTGTAGTGTCCTGGGGGGAGGTAATTATAAGTGATTCTATTTTCTCCGGAAGATGTACTTCTCCAGACTCCACCCTGTTCCACCAAACGATATTCAAATCTAACGTTCTCCCGGTCACGAAATTCCATTGTAGAAAATTCAAAAGAAAAGATATCATTCTTATAAGTCAAATTGATTTGTCGAGCGTCCATCCAGACATTATCCGCAATCGTTTCTCCACCAAGACGAGTATCTGCACTGACCTCTTCATTATTCAAATATACATGAGTCAGTTGAGGAGCATGCAGAGGCGACTGTCTTCCTATTGAATCGGGCATAAATCCGGTGATGCCTTGCAGCCCTCCCCAATAGATATTGCCACATTCACGCTGGAAATAAACACTTTTCAGGTATTCTTTATCGACCAGTCCGTTACCAAAGAAATAGTTCACGATTTTCCTCTCGGGATTATTCAATCTGCACAAGCCATTGAAGGTGCTGCACCATATATCACCATTCTTACCTTGCCCTAATCCGCAAACCATATTGCTAGGCATTCCCTCTTCTATACCATAGTGATTCAGCTTCAATGTTTTCTTATCATATTCGAACAGTCCATTATTGGTACCCATCCAAATATGCCCGTTTTTGTCTTCCAGAAGTGCGAAACACAAATATGGATACAGCTCCTTTTCACATTCCAACTTGACAAATTCCTGTTTTACCGGGTCATAGCAATTGACTCCCATACAATGTCCCAGCCAAACCAGCCCTTCCGAATCACACATGACCTTATTTGCCCAATTATTGGCAAGCCGCATGGTTGTTCTTAATTTCGTTGTGTCACAAATCTGCTTTAACACACCCGTCCGTTTATCATACTCTGCAAATCCTTCTCCTAAAACAGACATATAGAGCATCCGGTTGCGCCCCTCCACAATATTATGGATAGCTTTTCCTTGTAATAAAGGCAATCTGTGAATGGTTCCTGTCCGTTCATCAAACTGGGAAATCCCTGAATAACTACCTAGCCAGATTGTACCTTCACTATCATGAAGCATAGACAGGATGCCATCTCCCACCTCATAAGAAAAATAATCCTGTATATCTTCGTCTATCCGAATGAGTCTTCCATCTGTTATACTGGTCCAGACCCTGTTGTCTTTATCTTCATATATAAAAGATAAAGTATTTCCCAAAGAGGATGAGAAAAAAGAAAGAGGCTTAAATTTAAACTGGGAGGATTCATTCGAAAGCATCACGATGCCTTTTTTAAAGCCACCTATCCACAAATTCTCATCTTTATCTTCCATCAATGCATAAATACGATCCTTTCCAAGCTCCAGTTGTCCGTTAAACGTCTTTAAAGTTAACTTTTCCACATCTACAGAGTAAAGTCCATTATTTACCGTATTCACATAAAGTTCTCCATGCTTAGTACATATCATTCCCCGCACGCCGATAAAGGCGTTCTCCTGTTGTTCCATTCTGACAAGTCGACGCTCGTCTTCATTCCATAAATAAACACCGGCAATGGCTGCTATCCATGTCCGGCCTTTCAAATCTTCCAGAATGGTATATACTTTGCCCAAGGCATCTGCTGATGAACTAATCATTTCAACCTCCTTTAAATCGGGAGTAATGCGAACTATCCTGCCACTGGGTAAAGCAATCCATATTCTATGATGGGAATCCTGATAGATATTATGCATAAAAGTGGTACTGCAAAGGTCGTTCACATGCACTAAAGAAGTGGCTTCCATCTTTTCCTTATTAATAGAGTAAACCCCATATCCTGCAGTAACCGCCCAGATTTCTCCTGTATGCAATTCTTGCAGATGCAATACGGACGGTTTGTTTCCATCCAAAAAAGTTATATTCTTAAAGGCATCCTCATAAGGAGAGTAGAGTTGTAATCCTTTGCCGGAACCCACCCAGAGATTGCCTTGCCGATCACAGAGAAGAGTTTCTATAAGGTTATTTACCAATGAAGTAGAATCCCGCCCATCATGAAAATAATTGGTAAATGTCCATCCATCGAATTTATTCAATCCATTTTCGGTCCCTATCCATATAAAACCATAGGCATCTTGCACGATGTTCTTTATTAAGCTGCACGACAATTTCCCTGATCCATACGAACGTATCTGTTGAGCCTGACAGAATCCAACCATTAATAACAGAAGGATAGTGATCGATATCAGATTCTTTTTCATGAGTATTAGTTTTTTATGTTTTGCAAATTTAGAAAAAAGCCTGAATCTCCGACAATCTTAGACTTCTATTTTCCTATATTCAACCTGACCTTGCAAAGGTATGATAGCCCGAGACAAAAAGCAAAAATAGCTGATACAGGAATCTGCCCCCTTGTAACACCAGGCAGTTATTTTGTTTCATTTACATCATCTGTGCGTTACATTGTCCCTATAAATAGGGTAAATGTAACATAGGCGATAATATTGGTAACACATATAGAGTAAGGAGCAACTTACGACTAAAAATCGGAAACATACATTCTCTTTCAAGAAAATACAATAAGCTATCTTTGTCACATACAAGTTTCCAGTATAAATCAAAGAATAAGAATATTATGAAGAAACTGTTTTTATTCCTGCTTATGTGTTCTGTCTCATTGATTATTCATGCACAGGAAAGCAAAAGAATTCCATTAAACCAGCTTAGTTTCACTAAGTCCGTATTTAATAAGGAACAAAACAAAGTGACATTTAAAGGAGGAAAATGGGATAGTTTCATCAAACTACCTGCTTCTATCAATCAAGAACTGTCTGAATACAAATTCATGATTATAGATATACCTCAAAGCACAGTGATGATACGAATAAAATTCGAAGGAACAGATGGTCTGTACAAGGAGTTTTATCAACCCGCTGTGAAGTCTGAATTAAAACGGGAGATCAACTTGTCTTTAGTACCTTTTATTAATGATGTGAAAGACATCCGGATAGAAGCAGCCCAAAGTATAGACGAAATTGGTAATTACCATAGTTTACATATTAAATCCATATACCTGGTCAATTAAATAAAAATACTCAAGAACCATGAAAAACATTGTATTACTATTGCTAATGAGCATTTCCATCCTATGTCCTCTGGCAGCCCAGACATCATGGACTGCCGACAATGGGAACGGAACATTCACTAATCCTCTTTTCTATGATGAATTTTCGGATCCGGACATCATCCGCGTGGGAGAAGATTTCTACATGGCAGGTACCACCATGCACTGTATGCCCGGACTGGTCGTATTACATTCCAAAGACCTTGTCAACTGGAAGTTCCTTAGTTACGCTTTCAACCAGTTGAATATGGGAGACGAATTCCGGCTTTCTAATGGTAAAGAAGCCTACGGACAAGGAATCTGGGCTCCCTGCATCCGCTATCACAAGGGGAAATTCTATATATTCTCCAATATCAACGGACATGGTATGCAAGTATTCATTTCCGATAATCCGGCAGGCCCCTGGGAACATAAAAACATGGGGGGCAACATCTACGACTTATCTGTTTTATTCGACGATAATGATAAAATCTATGCTGTATATAAATATGACGAGGTAAAGATGATCGAAATAAAGCCGGATTTCAGCGGTTATGTAGAAGGCAGCGAACGGGTGATTATCCCTGCCGGAAATGCGATGGGAGAAGGTCACCATATTTATAAGATTAAAGGAAAATATTATATCATCAGTGCGGATTACTCTCCCATGGGACGTATGCAATGTGCTCGTGCTGATAAAATAGAAGGTCCTTATGAGACAGCGGCCATCAGCGTAAAAGAAACAATGGGTACAGAGCGTGTACACTGGACAGATAATATCAGTCTCGGCTCGTCAGTACCGGAAATGGGCTTCAAATTCAAAATATCCAAGCCTTCCAAAGATAATATGGGATGTGCCACTCTGCATCAGGGTGGAATAATCGACTTGCCGAATGGAGACTGGTGGGGAGTTTCGATGCTGGATTTCCGTGCAGTTGGGCGTACTACCTGCCTGTCGCCTGTCACTTGGGAAGACGGATGGCCCTATTTCGGACTTCCCGGTAATTTGGGACGCTCACCCCGCACTTGGGTAAAACCAGCTGTAAATGCGAAGGTAGAGCCGCACGCCCCTTATCAGCGAAGCGATAATTTTGATGGAAAGGCATTATTGCCTGTTTGGCAATGGAACCACGAACCGGATCATTCCAAATGGTTACTTACAAAAGGGAAATTGCGCCTTCACACTCTTCCTGCCAAAGATTTCTTATGGGCAAAGAATACTCTTACCCAGCGAGGCATCGGTCCTGTATCATCCGCAACGGTCACTCTCGACGCTTCGCGCCTCAAAGACGGTGACATCGCCGGAATCGGTTTGCTTAATATCCCCTATGCATGGCTGGGAGTTTCACGAATGAATAAAAATCTGGTCATTCGATGGTACGACCAAGCCCATAATAAGTGGATGGAAGCTGCTTCCCAACCATTGGCATCCCAACCCATTTTTCTCCGTGTCACCGGAAATTTCGATGAAGACACTGCATGGTTCAGCTACAGCGTAGACGGGGAATCATTCACGAACATAGGAGACAGCATTCTGATGCCTTATCAATTGAAGACATTCCAGGGAACCCGTTATGCTCTTTTCGCTTATAATTCAGAAGGAAAACAGGGTGGCTATGCTGACTTCGATAATTTCCAAATTGACGAACCACTGGCTGACCGCTCTAAAAATATTCCGACAGGGAAGATTATCACTCTTTTCAATCGTGGGAATGATACCCGTGTATTTGCCAACCCGCATGGTACCTTACACTTCAGAGGCAAAGGATCCAAAGAATATGAAACAGAAGCTTGCCGTTTCCGTGTGCACGACCGTGGACAGGGACGTGTAGCACTTGAAGCGATGAATGGAACCGGTTTTGTGACGGTAGTTGGCGCAGGGCTTTCCGCTGATGTACGCCTGACAAAAGAAGAATCGGAAGGTAGTTTGTTTCAATGGCAGGACATGCTGCATGGCCAATGTATGCTACTGTCTTTGAAAACAAATCGCTATGTAGGTCTTGATCCGGCTACAGGAGAGCCTTATGGTGCAGACTGGACTGGTGCCTCACCGAGTCGCGAAAATGGAACCGTATTTATTTGGAACGATTGTCAGCCCAAGGAAGACATAGTCATTCATTTGCAGGAAAAAGGAGCAGAAGTGTCCCCCACTATGTACGGAGTCTTTTTCGAAGAAATCAATCATGCCGGAGATGGTGGCTTGTATGCGGAATTAGTACAGAACCGGAGTTTTGAGGAACTGGAAATGCCTGAAGGTTACCATGCCGAAGGAAAAACATTATATCCCAAACCCGTAAAGAATCATATTACCGGGGAAGTACGTCCAGAACGATACAGATGGACTACGTCCCCCGTACCTGCATGGAGCCTACAAGCAAAGGATTCATTGGCTGCACAGATGCAACTAACCAAGTACCAACCCAAATTCACCACAGCTCCCAATAATCTGGAACTAACCATAAAAGACGCTTCCGAACCAGTGTTGTTAATCAATGAGGGATATTGGGGGATGAATCTTGTGGCAGAAGAAAACTACCTGCTACGTGTCATTGTGCGTACCACTCCCGAATATAAAGGGCATATCGCTGCCAAACTTCTTTCCGAGAAGAATGAAGAACTGGCTTCTGCACCCATTACGATCAATACGTCAGGTGAATGGAACGACATCAAAATAAAGATCAAAGCGAACGGAACAACAGCCAAAGGAAAACTGGCTCTCGTGTTTGATGCACCGGGTAAAATATGGCTGGACTATGTTTCGCTTTTCCCGGAAAACACATTCAACCAACGTAGCAATGGCTTACGTAAGGATGTCGCACAGATGTTAGTTGGATTGAAACCGGCTTTTGTACGTTGGCCCGGCGGTTGTGTAGTGGAAGGCATATCACTGGAGAATCGTTTTGAATGGAAAAAAACATTGGGTGACCCCGCTGCACGTCCCGGAGAATATAGTACTTGGGGATACCGGTGTTCTTATGGATTCGGATATTATGAAATGCTTCAATTCTGTGAAGATATCAATGCCAAGGCAATGTATGTGTGTAATGTCGGTTTGGGATGCCAGTTTCGTATGGGAGATGCCTGTTCGGAAGATAAAATTGATTTTTACTTAAATGACTGCCTGGATGCAATCGAATATGCATTGGGAGATAAAACGACTGAATGGGGAGCACGACGTACTGCCGATGGTCATCCCAAACCTTTTCCACTACAATACGTAGAAATCGGTAATGAGAACTGGGGAGATGAATACGACAAACGTTTCGACATTTTCTACAAGACGATCAAAGAAAAATATCCGCAACTGACATTGATTTCCAATCATGGAATCAATGGGACCGGTAAAATAGCCCAAACGGATATGGTTGACCCGCATTGGTACGTTGCTCCTGACTTTTTCTATCAGAACTCTACTATTTTCGATCAACATCCGCGTGGCAAATATACTGTGTACGTAGGTGAATATGCCTGTAACCGGGGAGTCGGCGGTGGAAACATGACAGCCGCACTGTCTGAAGCCGCATTCATATCAGGAATGGAACGTAATGGCGATCTGGTGAAAATGGCTTCCTATGCACCGCTTTTCGAAAATCGGAACGACCGTTCATGGTCAACAAACCTTATCTGGATTGACTCTGACCAAGTATTGGGACGTTCTTCCTATTATGTACAGAAGATGGCAGCCGAAAACCGTCCGACCTACAATATCAAATATAACCGTAGCGTGAGTATGGACAAGAACTCTAATCTTACCCATTCTTCAGATTCCATACCGCTCCAATTCATATCTTCCGGCTATGATGAAGAGACTAAAGAAATCATTATCAAAGTCGTCAACGCCGCAGATGTTCCCTATTCTACAAGTTTCCAACTAGACGGTGTAACCAAGGTAGATAAGAAAGGAAATATCATCACATTATCGGCAACTAGCGGCAAAGATGAGAACTCGTTTGATGAACCCGAAAAAATCTATCCACGGCAAATCGAATACAATGAATTCAATAAGCATTTTAGCTATGAGTTTCTTCCATTCTCCTATACTATTTTTCGCATATCAGCCCGATAGACGATGATTAGTGATACATAAATTATAGAAATCAAAGATTATAAAGACATGAAAAACTTACAGAAAGTAATGGCGATAAGCCTGTTTTCCTTATTCTTAAATCATGTTTGCCAAGCGCAAAACCCTATTATACAAACATGGTTTACCCCAGACCCGGCACCTATGGTACACAATGATACCGTTTATCTCTTCACCGATCATGATGAAGACGATGCGCAATATTTCAAAATGAAAGATTGGCAGTTGTATTCTACTACCGATATGGTAAATTGGACCTACCGGGGAACTCCTATTTCCACAGAAACGTTTCAGTGGGCCATACAGGGAGATAATGCCTGGGCTTCTCAAGCCATCGAACGGGATGGAAAATGGTACTGGTATATCTGTGCCAATGACACCATAAAAAAGCTGCACGGCATAGGTGTGGCTGTAGCCGACAGACCGGAAGGACCTTATTCCGATCCTTTGAAAAAGCCCCTTGTCCCCGGTGCTTTCGGTTATATCGATCCCTCTGTATTCATTGATGATGACGGACAAGCCTATCTTTTCTGGGGAAATAACGGATTGTGGTATGCCAAACTAAATAAAGACATGATATCGTTAGGCAGCGAAGTCATTCCCGTTAAAGAACTGAATGATTCCATCGCTTTTGGTCCATTGGTTATGAAGCGAGACTATCAGCTCAATAAACGTGTGCTGAAAACAAATTATGAAGAGGGGCCATGGGTGTTCAAACGCAACGGGCTTTATTACATGGTATATGCCGCCGGTGGTGTTCCGGAACACATGGCTTATTCCACTGCTAAAAGTATTCATGGTCCATGGAAATATCAGGGACGTATCATGAATGAAGCAGCAAACAGCTTCACCATTCATGGAGGCTCTATCGAATATCATAACCGTCATTTTATGTTCTATCACAATGGGGCATTACCCAATGGAGGCGGTTTCCGTCGTTCAACCTGCATAGAAGAATTCAAGTTTGGTGAAGACGGAAAGATTCCTTTTATCCCTTTCACCAAAGAGGGTGTCCGTACGCCTGTTCGTAACCTGAATCCCTATCAGCGGGTAGAAGCAGAAACAATGGCTTTCAGCTATGGATTGAAGACTGACCGCAGGGCCGGTTCGCAACATTATATCACTTCCATTCATAATGGTGACTGGCTGAAAGTTCGTTCCGTCGATTTCGGAGAAAAAGGGGCGACAAACTTCTCCGCCTGCGTAGCCGGTTTGATGCAGGGAGGCAGCATAGAGCTGCGCATTGATGCATTGGGAGGTTCCGTTATCGGCACATTGAAAGTTTCACCGACAGGCGGACCTGAACAATGGAAAGTACAGACAACCCAAGTGAATGCCGTCAAAGGGGTACATGATTTGTATTTACTATTCAAAGGCGGCGATGAAGAGCTTTTTAACGTAGATTACTGGATATTTAATCACTAATAGATATGAGCAGAATAATATTATTAACAGGTATTTTGTGGCTGTTCAGTCAGTCTATCCATGCAGAACAGAGTCAAATTACAAGCCCCGATGGGAAACTGTCAGTTCACATAACCGATGAAAATGGTGTACCATCCTACAGCGTTTCTTATAATCATATCCCATTTATCCTGGCTTCCCCGCTAGGGCTGGATACAAATATCGGTAATTTTACCCAGGAAATGAAACTGTCTACCACCAGTCCGGTCCAACTATTGAATGAAGAATACAATTTGCCAACGATCAAACAAAGTAACGTACATTATCAGGCCAATAGAGGAGTATTTACTTTCTCTCAAAATGGAAAAGTAATATATGATGTGGTCTTTCAGGTGAGCAACCGGGATGTCGCATTTAAATACAACATGTATCCGCAAAAGGAGACTCTCTGCTGTGTGATTAATGAAGAAATGACAGGATTCGTACTTCCTTCCGAAAGTACTACTTTCCTATGTCCGCAAAGCAAACCAATGGGAGGATTCGCCCGTACGTCACCCAGTTATGAAACCTCGTACACAGTAGATGATGCTGTAGGAAAAAACGGATGGGGCGAGGGGTATACTTTCCCATGCTTATTCCGTAACAATGATAAAGGTTGGGTATTGATATCCGAAACAGGGGTTAGCAGCGCTTATTGTGGCAGCCGACTGATAGGAAAACCGGACGGTCTGTATCAAATCGGATTTCCTCAAACTGGCGAATATAATGGTAACGGCACTACCAATCCCGGCATTATGCTGCCCGGAGAAACTCCCTGGCGCACCATAACCATAGGTGAGACATTAGCCCCCATCGTTGAAACAACAGTAGCTTTCGATGTTGTAAAACCACTTTATGATGCTTCGCAGGAATATAAATATGGAAAAGGCTCATGGAGCTGGATTATCGGTGGAGATAGCAGTTGTAATTATGACGAACAGATAAGGTATATCGATTTCAGTGCAGCCATGGGATACCAGTCTGTTTTAATCGATGCTTTATGGGACAAACAAATAGGACGGAAAGGTATTGAGAAATTAGCCGAATATGCAAAAAGCAAAAGAGTCGCCCTTTACCTATGGTATAACTCCAATGGTTATTGGAATGATGCGCCTCAAAGTCCGAGAGGTATCATGAATACTACTATCAATCGCCGTAAGGAGATGAAATGGATGCAAAGTATCGGGATTCGTGGGATAAAAGTCGACTTCATAGGAAGCGATAAACAAGTGACCATGCAACTTTACGAAGATATTTTAGCAGATGCCAACGACTATGGACTATTAGTTATATTCCACGGATGTACGCTACCACGCGGTTGGGAACGTATGTACCCCAATTTTGCTTCAAGTGAAGCGGTATTAGCGAGTGAAAATTTACATTTCTCACAAGGCAGTTGTGATGCTGAAGCGTTCAATGCCTGTTTGCATCCGTTTATACGCAACACGGTCGGTAGCATGGACTTCGGTGGCAGCACATTGAATAAATATTATAACGCAAGAAATGATTCAACTACAAGAACCAGCCGTCGGATCACTTCGGATGTGTTTGCACTTGCTACGGCTGTTCTCTTTCAAAGCCCTGTACAACATTTCGCACTTACTCCCAACAATTTGACTGATGCTCCTGAATGGGCTATCAATTTCATGAAAGAGGTTCCGAGCACCTGGGACGAAGTACGTTTTTTGGATGGATATCCGGGAAAATATATCATATTGGCCAGACGACATCAAAATAAATGGTATATTGCAGGCATTAATGCTTCATCCGAAGAGATCAAAGTCAAACTTCATTTACCGATGATTTCTGCGGGAGAAACAATAAGCGTTTATACTGATAATGCCAGACTGGTAGGCAAAACTTCGACGGAGAAACTAAATAAACATCAACAGTTACAAGTTTCAATACCTTGCAATGGGGGCATCGTAATCGCAAATTAATCTATATTATTTAAGTCATACTTTATGATGAATAGAAACACACTCATCTTTTTGCTTCTATTAATAAGCAACATTAGTTTCGGACAGGACCTGAAACTTTGGTACAGCCAACCTGCCCGAAATTGGTCGGAAGCACTTCCTATCGGTAACTCCCGTCTTGGTGCCATGGTATATGGCGGAACCGAACGTGAAGAACTTCAACTTAATGAAGAAACATTCTGGGCCGGCGGACCTTATAGTAACAACAATTCAAATGCAAAGTATGTATTACCTGTCATACGTAATCTTATATTTGACGGTAAGAACAGGGAAGCACAAAGTCTGGTAGATGCCAACTTTCTGACCAAGCAGCATGGAATGAGTTATTTGACGCTGGGAAACTTGTATATAGATTTCCCCGGACATAAAGATGCATCTGGTTTCTATCGGGACTTGAACCTCGAGAATGCGACTACTACCACCCGGTATGAAGTAAACGGTGTGACTTATACCCGTACCACTTTTGCTTCATTCACAGACAATGTCATCATCGTACATATTCAAGCAGACAAAACACAGGCACTGAATTTCAATGTGACCTATAATTGTCCGCTTGAGTATAACGTAAATGCTCAAGATGATAAACTCATCATTACTTGTCAGGGAAAAGAACAGGAGGGCATCAAAGCTGCTATCCAAGCGGAATGTGTAGTTCAGGTGAAAACTAACGGAGCAATCAGTCCCGCCGGAAAAGTTCTTCAGGTAGAAAAAGCTACAGAGGCTACCCTCTACATTGCTGCAGCTACTAATTACGTAAATTATCAGGATGTCAGCGCCAATGCATCCGAACGGGCAAATAAATTCCTGGAAAAAGCGATTCAAACGCCTTACAACAAGGCTTTAAAGGATCACATTGCTTTCTATAAGAAGCAATTCGACCGTGTCCGTTTGAATCTTCCTTCAAGTGAAGCATCCAAAGCGGAAACTCCCCGACGTATTGAGAATTTCAATAAAGGGGAAGATATGGCAATGGCGGCTCTTTTATTCCAGTTCGGACGTTACCTGCTGATTTCGTCCTCACAACCGGGAGGGCAACCCGCCAATCTACAGGGGATATGGAACAACAGTACACATGCTCCCTGGGACAGCAAATATACCATCAATATTAATACGGAGATGAATTATTGGCCGGCAGAAGTTGCTAATCTAAATGAGACACACAGTCCGCTATTCTCTATGTTGAAAGACTTGTCTGTCACGGGAGCAGAAACAGCACAGAGTATGTATAATTGTCGTGGATGGGTGACTCACCATAACACTGACTTATGGAGAATCTGTGGCGTTGTAGACTTTGCTGCGGCAGGAATGTGGCCCAGTGGCGGTGCCTGGTTAGCCCAACATATCTGGCAACATTATCTTTTCACGGGAGATAAGGAATTTCTGAAAGAATATTACCCGATACTGAAAGGAACGGCACAGTTCTATATGGATTTTCTGGTAGAACATCCTGATTATAAATGGTTGGTAGTGGCTCCTTCCGTATCACCGGAACATGGACCGATTACTGCCGGTTGCACCATGGACAATCAAATTGCTTTTGATGCTTTGCATAATACATTATTGGCATCCCGGATCACTGGTGAAACCTCCTCTTTTCAGGATTCACTCCAACAAATATTGGACAAACTGCCTCCTATGCAAATAGGAAAGCATCATCAACTACAGGAGTGGCTCGAAGATGTAGACAATCCCAAAGATGAGCATCGCCATATTTCTCATTTATATGGACTATATCCGAGTAATCAGATTTCTCCTTATGCCAATCCGGAATTATTCCAGGCTGCACGGAACACACTGCTACAACGCGGGGATAAAGCTACCGGCTGGAGTATCGGTTGGAAAGCCAATTTCTGGGCACGTATGCAGGATGGAAATCATGCCTTCCAGATTATCAAAAACATGATTCAGTTACTGCCCAGTGATAATCTGGCCAAAGAATATCCGGAGGGGCGTACTTATCCGAATATGTTTGACGCTCATCCGCCTTTCCAGATTGATGGTAACTTTGGATATACTGCCGGAGTAGCCGAAATGTTACTTCAAAGTCACGATGGCGCTGTGCACTTATTACCAGCATTGCCCGATGCATGGAAAGAAGGAAATGTAAAAGGATTAGTGGCACGTGGTAATTTCGAAGTGGATATGGATTGGAAAAATAACCAGTTAAACAAAGCTGTAATTCACTCAAAAATAGGAGGCACGCTTCGCATCCGGTCTTATGTTCCATTGAAGGGGAAAGGGCTGAAAGAAGCGAATGGAGAATGCCCGAATTCATTATTTGCCACCACTTCTGTGAAAAAGCCTTTGGTTAGTAAAGAGATAACTCCTCAATCGCCGGAATTGAGAAAGGTTTATGAATACGACATTGCAACACAGGCTGGTAAAATCTATGTTATAAATATGATCCAAGATAAAAAATAACATATTTATATTGAAAAAGCAGTTGGGCAAAAAAGAAGAGTAGCCCACTGCTTTATATCGTTATCTACCCAACTTATACCAATCAATATTAAACAACTTACAATCTTTCCATCCCTTGAATACAAAATAAACATCTTGTATTCAAGGGATGGGTTTTATAATATCAGTCTGCAAGATTTTCCAACATTCCCAACCTCCCGTTGAAGGAACAGTCAGTTCTGCAATTAATGATCCACTTATGCTATCTGTACATAGGAGTAGGAGCTGGTACCCTTATAACATTGATGTTACTTAAACTCCCAATAATCCAGATTGAAAAGCTTTTCCCCTTTCTCTCCTTTAAAGCAAAAATAAAGGTCGTGCACTCCCTTAGCTTCCTTAATCCGGCATGACATCAATTTATATATATCCATTCCTCCTGTAGGCGAAACGCTGACACTACCAACTATCGGACCATCAACCTTATCCAAACGAATCTCGATTTTTCCTCCTTTTTCAACACAAGCAGCACTGACACTAAACTTCTTTGCTCCTTTTGTTCCAAAATCAACACCTCGTACACATAAGTATTCGTCATTGTCAATATCTGTCACATATAAACCACCTTTCTCAAAATCTCCGGTTTTCAAGCCATATCCCCAAGCCATTGTTTCAGCTTCCACTCTACGATAAGGATTAAAATCTTCTATTTGCTCCAATTTTGTATCCGACCAATAAGGTACTTCCTGAATTGTTCCGTCTGGATTATAATGCATTTTTGCAACAGATGTCGAACGACGTTCCTTATGATTGAAAGTCTCCAGATGAAGTAAATCATAATTCAACCCAAACACATAAGAATCTCCTTTATAATCAATAATTCCCGGATGATTGCCTCTGGATCTCTCTGTTGGTTTCATGATATATCCTTTTGTAGTCCATGGACCGGTAGCTTTATCACTCATCGCATAACCAATCCCCTCCGGACAACAAGTCGAGGCGAAAGCCATATAATAATGCCCGTTACGCTTATATACCCACGGTCCCTCCTGATAATGTTGCGGCTTATTAGCCAATTTTACAATTTCTCCAGAATAGGAAATCATATCCTCATTCAGCTTCACATAGTAAACATTCGGATTCCCCCAATACATATAAGCTTGTCCGTCATCGTCAATAAATACGGTAGGATCAATGTCGTCCCAATGTTCCTTTTGCCACACCAACGGTTTGTTCAATGGGTCTTTGAAAGGACCATAAGGAGAATCTGCTACTAACACACCAATGCCATTGCCATGAATCGGACAATACATATAGAATTTACCATTACGCTCAATAACTTGTTCTGCCCAGGCACCGTTATCACGTGTCACCCAATTAAAGCTTTTCAAAGAAGCAACCGCTCCATGATCGGTCCAATTCACCATATCCGTGGAAGTGTAGAGCAACCAGTCCAGCATTTTAAATCCTTCGGCATCATCCTCATCATGAGTGGTATAAAGGAAAACAATATCATTATATACCATCGGAGCCGGATCAGCGGTATATTTTGTCTGGATAACAGGATTTTGTGCCACTCCCGAAGTGGCGGCAGTCATAGCCAACAGGAACGACACACCCAGATTCTTTAAGTTTCTCATATTCTTTATTTTAAATGGTTATTGATTCTACTCCATACTAGTGTTTGCAAATGTATTGATTTGATTTCACTATGTCTGTACAATCACGTTACAGGCTTCTATATGGAGGTTACATTCATCGCAAACATGTAACACGATTCTTCTCTGATGTTACAAAAAAACTTCCAAACTTGAAAAATGGTAAGATAAATGACTGCACGACCTAATATGGCCAAGCTTTCAGCAGCTTTTTTCTCACCAATATAAAAGACTGAATATCAACAACTAACAAAAAGTATTTTTTCCTTTAAAAGAAAGACCCCGTTGGTTTTAAAGCAACGGGGTCTTGGTTTAAAAGAAACGACCCGTTCCTTTTAAAGGAACAAGGTCGTTCTTTCTTTATTCATTCAATAAATAAATCCGGATTGTCTATTTGTAAAAATAAACAAAATCTAAAAGTGGTATTACTGTACGTTCATTACAATCGTTTTCAACTTATTCTTATCAGAAGATCCTCCATACAACAGTTCATAAGTACCCTTCAGCGGATGCACTGTATTAGTCGCTGTATCAAACCATTCAAAACTTTCACATGTAAGGGGGATTGTTACCTGTTTAGTTTCACCGGCAGGAATATGAACCCGTTTGAAAGCACGCAATGTATAGTGAGGACCTTCTTTATCTGTCATACATCGCAGATAAACCTGTACCACTTCATCCCCGTCCCGCTGTCCGGCATTACTTACCGGAATGGTCAATGTTACAGTTCCTCCGTCTCCTATTGTATTCTTACTTAGATTAGCTTCGCCATAAGTAAACGTCGTATAGCTCAAGCCATGTCCGAATGGGAAAAGCGGTTGCTGTTGCATATAGCGATAGGTACGTCCTTTCATGGAGTAGTCTTCAAAATCAGGCAACTGACCGGCATCTTTATAGAAAGTGACCGGTAAACGTCCTGCCGGGTTATAATCTCCAAACAGTACATCTACAATAGCCGTACCACCTGCCTGACCCGGATACCACGCCTGTAAAATTGCCTCACAAGTGTTTGATTCCGGCACTAATCCGATGGCTGAACCGGAATAATTGATAAAGACGACTTTCTTTCCTGCTTTCTTCAAAGCCTTCAACAAATCACGCTGAACAGCAGGAAGTTCAATATCCGTACGGTCGCCTCCTTTAAATCCGGGTACTTCCACTGGCATTTCCTCACCCTCCAGACTGGGAGAAATTCCGCCGGCAAAAAGAACGACATCAGCATCCTTCACTTTCTCTACTGCCAAATTCAAATTAATTTCTACTTGTTTACCCAAATCAAAGTCTAATGTAGCTCTCTCATTTCGTTGTTTAAACAGAATCTCAATATGATACTCTTTTCCAGCTTTCGCTTGTAACGTATAGAGATTCGTCGGATTCTTGACATATACTTTTTGGGCTACTTGTTCCCCATCAACCATCAGAGTTACTTCACCATCCAACTGGAAACGGAAAGCAACATCACCGGACTGTGACGGACGAAAAACAGATTCATAACGAGCCGAGAAATTAGTAATTTCTACACCGGGAGCAAATGTAGTAGCCCCTGTTGTTGCAAAATGGAATGGAGTAGAGATCTGGTCAGTGGCAACCACTTCTCCTTCACAAATCCGATTATTCCAGTATTCTGCCGAGAAGCCGGGTTTACCATTTATACTACACTCACTAAACAGACTTTGCAGTGCTTCTCTACTCGTGCGGTCACAGCCGGGCTCATACCTCACTTGTCCTTCGGGTAATTTGGAACGGACAGCTTCCAGTAAAGTAACCGTATGTCCCGGTATACCATTATAGTTTCCCCACTGCATCACAGAATCATTGGCATTTGGTCCCATAACAGCCACTTTCAGATCGGTATTTAAAGGAAGAATATCGTTTTTATTCTGCAAAAGCACCAAAGACTCACGTGCCATACGCAGAGCTAAATCCTGATGTTCCTTACTATTAAGAGTAGAAGCAGGAATCTCCGCCCAGGCAGGTTGTTCGTCCATCTCTCCCAACTCGAAACGTGCAGTCAACAAACGTTTCAGCGAAACATCAATCTGCTTTTCATCAATCAATCCGGCTTTCACTGCATCGGCCAACGATCCATATTCACCACCACATTCCAAGTCTGTTCCCGACAATACAGCTCCGGCAGAAGCGTGTTCCTTGTCCGGATGAGTTCCATGTGTTCCCGGCCTGTAAAAATCGGAGATTGCACCGCAATCGGAAACAACAATCCCTTTATATCCCCACTCATCACGTAAAATCTGCATTAACAGACGGTTGCTTCCACAACAAGGCTCTCCCTCAAAACGATTGTAGGCACACATCACCTCTTTTACATCCGCTTTCTGCACCAAGTCTTTGAAAGCCGGCAGGTAAGTCTCCCATAAATCCCGGGGAGCGATATTCTCCGCATCAAAATTGTGGCGGTTCCATTCCGGTCCGGAATGGACAGCGAAGTGTTTGGCACAAGCATGCAGTTTATCGTATTTACCATTCTCCGGTCCCTGCAAACCACGAACGACAGCCATCCCCAGCTGTCCTGTCAGATAAGGATCTTCACCATAAGTCTCCTGTCCGCGTCCCCAACGAGGATCACGGAATATATTTACATTCGGCGTCCAGAATGTCAGCCCTTGATAGCGTTTTAAGACACCGTTTTCACTGAAGATACGGGATTTCACACGAGCCTCATCAGATACAGCGTTGAAAACCTCATATAATAACGAATCATTAAAAGAAGCTCCCATACCGATAGACTGGGGAAAAACTGTGGCCAACCCTGCGCGACCAACTCCGTGTAATGCTTCATTCCACCAATCATACTCTTTGATTCCCAAGCGCGGAATAGCGGGTGAGGCATTTTGCATAAGTGCTACTTTCTCTTCCAGAGTCAATCGGGGCAATAAATCTTCCGCCCGCTGTTCAGCCGTCAAAGAAGTATCTTGATAAGGTAATTTTTGGGCGCAAGAAAAAAGCAAAGAGAGACTGCATACTCCAAGCGCAAATTTTAGTCCTGTATTCATGTTATTATATTTAGTAGGTTATCTTGTTTCAACGCAAAGTTAACGGATTTTACCTCACAAGATCTATTTTGACGTATCAAAGACTATCACTCACGTTACATTCGGACACAAAAAAAGATGAAAAGTATGAAACCTTTCATCTTTTTTATAATCAATATGGACGAGAGTTTAGAATTCCACCAGAATACGGAATACCTTCCCCGGATTAGCCGCCCATTCCTGCATAGCTTCTAAAGCTCCTTCAGGTTTGGCAACTTTCGAAATCAACTCTTCTACCGGACAATTTCCTTCTTTCATATAATTGATGACTGCACGGAAGTCTGCCGGCAAGGCATTTCTGGAACCACGAATATCCAGTTCTTTCTGAACAAAGAGTTTCGTTTGAAAAGCAACTTCACTTTTAGCGTAGCCGATACAAACCACCCGTCCTGTGAAACCGACTTCATCTACTGCCATTACATAAGTCACCGGACTGCCAACAGCTTCAATCACAACATCAGCACCCAATCTCTCTGTGATCTCCTGCATCCGTTCGTGCACATTTTCTGTCTTGGAGTTAATTACATAAGAGGCGCCTACCTTTTTCGCCAGTTCCAGCTTTTCATCATCCAGGTCGACAGCGATTACCGTTGCACCTCTCAAAGCGGCACGTACAATGGCACCGATGCCAATCATACCGCAGCCAATCACCATCACAAATTCATTGTCGATCACTTGTGCACGAGATACGGCATGAAAACCGACACTCATCGGCTCAATCAAGGCACAGTCACGAGAAGAGATATTACCAGCCGGAATAATCTTTGTCCAAGGCAATACAGCATATTCGCACATCACTCCATTGCGTTGCACACCTAATGTTTCATTATGTTCGCAGGCATTAACACGACCATTGCGACAAGAAGCACATTTTCCACAGTTGGTATATGGATTCAAGGTCACATTCATGCCTTTCTCAAAACCTGCCGGAACATCCGGCCCGATTTCCTCAATGACTGCTCCTACTTCGTGTCCCGGTATCACAGGTAATTTCACCATCGGATTTTTACCCAGGAATGTGTTCAAGTCGGAACCACAAAAACCAACATACTTGATTCTTACTAATACTTCACCGGCTCCAACGGTCGGTTTTTCCAGTTCAACCACCTTCATTTCGGAGGGATTGATAATTTGAACTGCTTTCATTTGATATGTATTTGATAAAATTTTATTAATCGATTACTTTATAACCTTTCCAGCCATAGTAGGCACAGAATACAAAACAAATCATCGGCACGCAATAAGCTACATAATAAATATGCTCATGGGCATGCATGAAATAAGCCGTCAACTGCGGGAGACAGGCATTACCAACGATCGCCATTACAAGAAAGGCCGAACCGCTCTTCGTCTGATTTCCAAGTCCTTTTAAAGCCAATGAGAATTGAGTAGGATACATGATAGACATAAAGAACGAGATAGCCAGCATCGCATATAGTCCGATCATTCCTCCCCATATCATCACCACTCCGCACAGGAGGATATTCATCAGGGCATAGAGCAACAGCATATCTTGAGGACGGAATTTCACCATCAAGCCTGTACCAATCCAACGTCCCAAAAGAAAAGCCAACATATAGAGTCCGAAGAAAGTGGTAGCCGTATCTTCCGGCAATCCCGCATAAGTGCAGCAATAGACCAGGAAAAGGCTGTTGATGGCTGTCTGTCCACCGTTATAGAAGAATTGCGCAATCACTCCCCAACGAAGATGCGAGTGTTTTAAGACTCCGAAATCGATCAGTTTTTCTTTTTTAGCATCAGTCACCATTGCATCTGAAGAGGTCGTTTCATCTCCAATCTTCGGCAACTTTGAAAAGACAAATACAACGGCTATGGCAATGAGCAGTAACGCCAATATCAGATAAGGAAGTTTCATGGCATCCGTTTCCAGTTGGATATAGGCTTGCCAACCACCCGGATAATCTACAGGAAGCGTTTCCTGTGTGTAATGATTCCCACTAAGGATGAGTTTGCTTAAGAACATGGCAGCAATGAAAGCTCCGAGTCCGTTGAAAGACTGCGCCAGGTTCAATCGGCGGGGAGCCGTTTCAGAGGCACCAAGCACTGTTACATACGGATTGGCAGCCGTCTCCAGAAAGCACATTCCGGTGGCAATGATAAAGAAGATGCAAAGGTAAGCCCAATATTCTTTTAGCATGGCAGCAGGGAAAAAGAGCAGACCTCCGATAGCAGCCAAGATAAGTCCGAATATAATTCCCGCTTTATAGCTGTATCGTTTCATGAACATAGCTATCGGAATAGGGAAAATGAAGTAGGCAAGCCAATAGGCCGTCTCTGTAAAAGAAGCCTCAAAGGTATTCAGTTCGCAGGTCTTCATTAATTGCCGGATCATCGTAGGAAGCAGATTGCTGCTTATCGCCCACAAGAAGAAAAGGCTGAAAACCAAAGCTAAGGGTATTGTATATGTATTCTTTTTCATGGTATAAATATAGTTTCACGATAAGATTGTTTTCTCAATCATTCGGACATGTTCTTGATGTAAGGAAGCACGGGGAGATCTGTAAATCCATAGAAGTTCCGGGCATTCTCTCCTAAAAAGAGTCTTTTGTCCTCTTCCGTCAATTCAGAAGACTTCACCACAAAATCATAAGACATTTTGTAGGTGATCGCTGTGATGGTACGCGGATAATCCGATCCCCACATCAGCTTTTCCATGCCCACCCAATCAGCCGCCTCACGAATGGCTTTTATGGCTCCTTTAAAAGGATAAAACTCGTCATTGAAAAGCCAGGTGATTCCACCGGATTCAATCATCACATTGGAATGGCGTGCCAGACGGATTTGCTCTTTCCAGTCGGGCCGCGTCACCATTCCGAAGTGTCCGATAGCTATCCGCAAATCCGGACATTCCTGAATAATCTCCTCCATTTCAGGAACCTGTGTGGCTCCGTCGGCTAAATCAATAGAAAGCAGAATATCCTTATCTTCCATATAATGGAACATTTCCATCATTTCTTCGCTGTTCAGCATCACCCTTCCTTCTTTCAGTAATAGCCGTTGTGCCGGAATCTTGATTGCCTTAAAGCCATTATCAATAAGTTCTTTGGCGTGATTCAGAAATCCCGGTTTACGGAATTCACACATGCCGCAAACGATAAAACGATTGGGGAAACGTTCCTCTACTGTTGCCAGATAATCATTCTGAATTCCATCAATAAACTCTTGCGTGATGACTGCGGCAGCTACCTGCGCGTAATCCATATTCGAAAGAAACGTCTCCGCATCATTCACCCCATTCACCATGAAAGGAGGAAGCATCTGGCGAATCTCTCCCATAAATTCCGAACGTCCATTCTGTAAAGAACGAATGGGTAAACCATCTACTACCGTGTTCTGCTCTATCCACAGATGAGCGTGTGCATCAATAATTGTATAGTCCATACAAATGATTCTGTTTTATGAATTTGCCCAGCTTACCCGTTTCTGTTCTCCGATAATCTCCTGCACTTCCCGAACGAGTTCCCAATCAATAGGTTCTTCGATGAAAGCGATGTTCTTTTTCACATTCTCCGGATTAGTCGTACTAAACAAAGTCGTTGCTATACGGGGATTGCTGACAGAGAATTGCATAGCCAGTTTCTCAATCGGATAGTTTTTTACCTTGCAATGTTCCATGGCTTGACGAAAAGCCTCTACTAATGGCAGGGAAGCCGGATGCCAGGCAGGAACACCGCGTTCGCTCAACAGTCCCATTGAAAGCGGAGAAGCATTAATCACACCGATTTCTTTAGATTCAAAATAGTCCAGAAAGTCGGCTAATTTATCATCACACAGGCAGTAATGGCAGAAGTTAAGTACAGATTCAATCGTACCGCTCGGTGAATGGTCGATGACCCATTTCAGATTTTCCAGTTGCAGGTCAGTAATTCCTACGTGGCCTACCACACCTTTTTCACGCAACTCGACCAAAGCCGGCAGTGTTTCATTGACCACTTGATTCAAATCGGCAAATTCCACATCGTGCACATTAATCAGGTCGATAAAATCTATATTCAAGCGTTCCATGCTCTCGTACACACTTTCTGTCGCACGTTTTGCAGAGTAGTCCCACTGGTTCACTCCGTCTTTTCCATAACGTCCCACTTTGGTAGAGAGGTAATAGCGATCGCGAGGAAGATCTTTCAGTGCTTTTCCTAAAACAGTCTCCGCTTTGTAATGTCCGTAATAAGGAGAGACATCTATAAAATTCATTCCCGATTCAACGGCTGTGAACACGGCCTGAATGCCCTCTTTCTCTTTCAAATCATGGAAAACTCCTCCTAAGGAAGAAGCTCCGAAACTAAGAGATGACACTTTCATCCCTGTTTTTCCGATTTCATGGTATTGCATACTTTTAGGTTTTAATTTATCTTGTATGCGACAAAAGTAGGTCAGGAATGGTTTCAGTGCAGCAGAGAACAGTCGAAAAACCAACGTAACGGTTTACGTAAAAAATATTGCTTCAGATGCTTTTAATTTTCCGGGAATGTGCTTTCTTTGTAAAAAGAATCTAAGTTGCAGACTTTCAAATGGAAAACCGGAAACATACTTCACTCAAAGATCTCGCCCAAGCATTAGGGGTGTCGATTCCCACTGTATCCAGAGCACTGAAAGACAGTCCGGAAATCAGTCGTGAACTTTGTGCCAAGGCGAAAGAACTGGCCAAAGAGATGAACTACCGTCCCAATCCTTTTGCCATGAGCTTACGGAAGAATGCACCGCGCATCATCGGAGTAGTAGTTCCGGATATTGTGACTCATTTCTTTGCATCTATTCTGAACGGAATAGAAAATATGGCCATTGCCAACGGATATTTCGTGATTATCACCACGTCGCATGAGTCATACGAACATGAAAAGAGGAATATAGAGAATCTGGTGAATATGCGGGTAGAGGGTATTATCGCCTGCCTGTCTCAAGAAACAACCGATTTTTCCCACTTATCCGCCTTGAAAGGCATCAATATGCCACTTATCCTATTCGACCGCGTTTGTTTGAGCGACCAATTTTCTTCGGTGATAGCAGACGGAGTGCAATCTGCACAAATGGCAACACAACATCTTCTCGATAATGGCAGCAAACGGGTAGCCTTTATCGGAGGAGCGAATCATCTGGATATTGTAAAGAGAAGAAAGCACGGTTATCTGGAAGCTCTACGCGAAAATCGAATTCCCATCGAAAAAGAGTTGGTCGTTTGCCGGAAGATTGATTATGAAGAGGGGAAGATTGCCACGGAGACGCTGTTATCTCTCCCCCAACCTCCCGATGCCATCCTTGCCATGAATGATACGCTGGCTTTCGCAGCTATGGAAGTTATCAAAAACCGTGGACTTCGTATACCGAATGACGTTGCCATTATCGGATATACGGACGAGCAGCATGCCAATTATGTAGAACCTAAATTATCTGCCGTTTCGCATCAAACCTATAAAATGGGAGAAACTGCCTGCCAACTATTAATAGATCAGATTAAAGGAGACAAGACAATCAAACAGGTGACGATTCCGACACATTTGCAGATTAGAGAAAGTAGCATAAAAGCAATATAAAAAATCTCTGCCTTACTATCAGAATTTGCTTCATTCACTATTATTACCTGCCGGAGGAAATAAAAATAGGCAATTAAGGAAATAAACACAAGCAACCGGAAGAATAGTTCCAGTACCCAGATTTATACTCCCCAACACATTTATTACCCTAATGAACCTCTAATATCGTGTGAAGTCCACTTTGCGAATCTCCCCCTACCCAAATATCAAATTCCCCGGGTTCAAATTGTTTCTTTAAATCGACACCGTAAAAAGCCAGTTCATTTTTCTCCAGTTCAAAAACGACTTCTTTTACTTCTCCCGGCGCAAGAAGTATCTTTTTAAACCCTTTCAATTCTTTACGGGGATGGGCTATAGATGCCACCTTATCATGAAAGTAGAGTTGAACCACTTCTTTCCCCGAATATTTTCCCGTATTTTCAACACTCGCACAAACAATTATTCTATTTCCCTGTTGAACAGCCTTTATCTGATGATATTTAAATTGAGTATAACTAAGACCATAACCAAAAGGATAAAGAGGACGTCCATCATCATCAATATAGCAGTCTCTCAAAGGACGTCCACTATTATTTATGCTATAGTATAATGGCATTTGCCCATTACTTTTAGGAAAACTACAAGTTAATTTACCCGACGGATTGACCACTCCATACAATACATCAACAAGAGCATTACCTCCTTCTACCCCAGGATGCCAAGCCAACAAAATAGCATCAGCATATTTCTCGACTTCAGTAAGCACCAACGGACGACCATTAAACACAACAGCTACAACTGGTACTCCCCGTTCCTTCAGTTGCTTTATCATTTCGGTTTGTCCCCAAGGCAGTGTCAAATCGGTGCGCCCATGATCTTCACCGAACATATATCCGCTTTCTCCCACACAAACAATGGCAACTGAAGGAACAGACACAACCGGGTCCGAGCCCACAATCATCTCCACTCCTTGAGGTAGCCGTTGTCTGAATGCTTCGACAACAGTTATCACATCTTCTTTTCGACCAACTCCTGTCCACCAGCCAAAAACATCGCGATTATCAGCCCACGGTCCCATAACAGCAATACTTTTTTGTTGTGCAGTAAGCGGAAGAATCCCATTATTCTTCAATAGTACCATGCTTTCTGCTGACGCCTGGCGAGCCACCTTGCGAAAATCCTTATTCACAAAATCCTTTCCCGCCATCACTGCCGGAGTATAAGGGTGCTCAAACAACCCCAATTTAAACTTCATCCAAAGTACTCTACGGACTGCCTCATCAATCACGTCCTCGGATATTTTCTTCTCCTTAATAGCCGTCAGCAACTCCCAATAAGCATCACTTCTCATCTCAATATCGACTCCCGCTTTGATGGCTGCAAGTCCGGCTTCCTGCTTAGTTCCGGCAATCCCGTGATTAATCAGTTCGATCACAGCATCCCAGTCACTGATGACTGCTCCCCGAAATTTCCATTCATCTTTTAAAATCTTACGCAAAGTAAATGCATTAGCCGATCCGGGAACACCGGAAATATCATTAAAAGACGACATCACAGATAAAGCACCCGCCTCAACACCTGCCTTAAAAGGAGGCAAATAAGTATTTCTCAACGAACGATCTGATAACTCCGTATACTGATAATCACGTCCTCCGATAGAGCTGCCATAACCTACATAATGTTTCATACAAGCCCCCAACGAATAATCTCCACTAACCTCTTCACCCTGATAGCCTCTTACGAAAGCCTGCCCGAAGAGAGCATTCAGATAAGTATCTTCTCCAAAACATTCGGATATTCGTCCCCAACGGGCATCCCGGGAAACATCCACCATCGGACTGAATGTCAGGTCTATTCCGGCAATGCGCGCTTCATAAGCAGCAATCTCCGCCGATTGACGTGCCAGTTCCGGCTCCCAGGAAGCGGAAAGACCTAAAGGTATCGGAAATAATGTACGAAAGCCATGAATGACGTCAAAGCCAAAGATGACAGGAATTCCCAGCCGGGACTCCTCTATCGCCGCACGCTGAAGTTCGTCTCGCAAACTAACCGAAGGGAAATCATACTTCGTTACGCAAAAAGAACCTACTCTTCCTTGACGCAATTGTTCTAAAAGTGCTTGTTTATCACCTTCGAGAACAGGTTGCATCAATTGCCCTATCTTTTCTTCTATTGTCATTCGCTTCAATAAGTCCTCAACCCGCTTATCCACAGATATGGATTGATTCTTATATGGCATTTTTTGACCTGCAACCGTCAATGTCCACAGACATACACTCACCCAAATCAGTAATTTTCTCATTGGTTTATTCTTTATTAGCTATCATATCTTTTGTCGTCATCAGCAAAGTGCAAGAATTCCTTATAGCCCCGTCAACATCTTTTCAATAAGAGATTTCAGTTCCTTGATCTTAATTTTTTCAGGCTTTTCCCACTCTATCAGTTGATAGGTCGCTGTACTATCTTGCGGCTCTTTGGGCTGAACGGTACTTCCCTCTACCCAATAGTTGTTCCCTTGAAAACGAGCATCATATTTAGTATTATCACCCGTTATAAAATTCTTATTTCCACCAGTCAGACAAAACTGATTTCCATCAAAACGTAGTCCTTGCGAATACCCCGTTTCAAAGTGTACCGCCCCTCCATGAAAACTGATTATTTTATTTCCGTAGACCCGGGTATTACGTAAAGGCTCTGATCGATATGCTTCATCACACCAGACAAAGATACCGGCATGGGAGTTTTTAGAACCATCATTGATACTTATATTATACCTTACTTCATTATCACTCCACATCGTCCCGCCCTCATATTGGAACAAGCCGTACCCAGCCCCCTCATTATTCATAGACAAGTTATATTGCAAGACACAATTAGTTATACCACCATCAAAATCAAACCCTCCTCCGTCTTTACCAGTTGCAGAAGTTTTATTATCATGAGCATAACAATATTGAATCGTCACATGATCCGCTTCAAAAGCCCAAATTCCGACAGGACCATTGCCACCACGAGGCATGTCCCAACCATTATTCATCGCTTCACAATATTCGACCGTTGCACCAGAAACTTGCCCTAGCAGAATACCACTACCACTGTGATTATTGGTTATCCGATAACATCCGGGATTGTTTTCTGCCACACAAGAACCTATATAAACATTCCGGGTTCTGTTTTTCGAGTCGGAAGCAGTGACCAGAATACCGCAATAGCCATTCTCATGCGCATAAACATTCGTCACATGATAGTCACTTCCATTCTCAATGAGTAGACCATTCCAAAGAAATCCAGAACATTCAAGATGATTAACGTTAACAAAATGACAATCTTTGCAATGAAGTCCGGAACCATCATTAGCATCCTGTTCCCGATACCCACTGCCATAAATAACCAAATTACCAATACTCACGTATTCCGAACCTAGAACAGAAACTCCCGTTCCCTGTCCGGCATTTACAATCGCGTTTCCTTCTCCATAAGAAGTAATGACGAACGGATGCTGTTTTTCAGCTTTCACTCCTTCAATAGAAAGAGGCCCTCGATGTTCCACACCGCCCGCCAAGAATAGCGTATCTCCTTTCTCCCATGTTATTTGTGATAACTTCGAAAAGCTTTTATAAGGATTCTCCCGGCTACCATCCTCCATTTGTGAATCGCTATCCGGATTAACATAATAATTAGTACCCACTTTTACCTGACAACTGTATAAATGCGCACACAGAACAGGGAGCAATAAATATAACAACTTTCTCATAAGCTCTATTTCAGTATGAGTTTATATTCGGGAACTACTTCAAAGCTCTTCACCTCCGTCCGGTTATATCCCGCTTCCCCTGGCACGACATCGAAATAAACCTTTGTTTCAGGAGAAAGAGGATAAAGAACCAACCGCATCCGACTACCTTCAACCGGAGTTTCCAAACGATTCAGCCCGACAGTCCATGTCGTATTGTTATTAAAATCATCTGCCTCCAGTTTATAATTGGAGTAAAGTTCTGCACGATCGCCCGCATAACGGGTACGCAAATATACATTATTCACATCTTTCAATGCCTCGAAAGGAATATCCAATGTCCATTCATTAAAATTATGACAGGAAATACGGGCCGCATTTTCAGGGGCTGCAACAACTACCGGGGCTTTCGGACGGTTATAGCCACGTGTCAGTGAAGGGTTCGTGTACATATCCGTAGCCAGCCAGGAAGTATCAGTAGAGAATTCTACCCGGTCGTTATTATAGTATTCCACGATCACTCGTGCAGCCATTTTCTTTTGTCCTTCAACAAAAGGGAAATCAATGAAGAGCATATTCTCCCCCTTCCGCACATAGCCTGTCAGATCAATCGTATTCAACACACCGGGAGTCATTTCCTGACGTACCCAGGTATCATTCAGGTTCAGTTTGCAGTCACTTTCCGGATATAGATAAAGCATCACTCTACGAAAACGGGAAGGATTGTCCAGACTGAATTCCTTGAAGAAAAACCTGTGATAACGTTGCATATAAGGCTCTATATTTTTGAAGTTAGCCGTTTCCAACCATTGTGCATCCGCCAGTAATGAAACCGGAGTCAACTTGATTCCATGCTGTTTCACAGAAGTGGTAGCAGACAAATCTTCAAATGCACCTTTTGCCGGATCAAACCGTCGCGCTTTGATTTCCGGTTGTAAGGAAGTTCCCCATACACATTGCCCGTCATGATACAGAGCTGCTGACGAAAGATAAAGAGATGGATTTGCATCTCCAAGAAGCCAACAATCATCCGCCTGTTTTTCCGTTAATACAATAATCCTCTTTTTACCACCAGTCTTATCTGTCAAATTTATGATGCAATCTTCCCCGGGAGTCAGTTCAGAGACAATGGTCATACCTTTATAAGTATCTACTTTGCCTTTCAACGCCTCAACCCGCTCTACCGTTTGCGTATCAAATGCAAACTCTGCCGCAATCTCACCATTCCGGAAAAAGAATGAGGTATTTCCTATGGTACAGATAGGTTGTGCCGTAGCATATTTCATCACCACATTGCCAACTGACAAGTTCAACGGCCATACAAATACCGTACTGTCAGGAATATTCAGCTTGCTTTTCAGTGGTAAATGAATCTCTTCCCCTTGAAATTTCACAGAGAACCGCGCATTCGGACGATTCTTCTTGGGAGCGAAGCGACAATAATTAATGCCGAATAAATATCCTTTCTTATTATCGGAACGAACGGCAACCTGCATCTCATCCTCCTTGGAAGGAGATACAACAGACATCATAGGAGCCAATTCTTCAGCACGTTCAGTTACGAAATAATGGAGTTTCTTCAATTTACGATAGGCTTCCGAGACTTCTCCCGATTCACGAATCCCCGCCTGAAAATCATAAGATTTCGCAGTCACACGACTCCAGTATCCGGTCAGTTCCTGTTCTTCTTCCATCGAAGTTAATAATCCGCGAGGCTGTGTAGCTCCGGCAAAAGGATAATAGCCGAGCAGGTTACTACCCGATCCCAGTCTGGCTACAATCATTCCCAAGCCATCTATATTGCTTATCTTCAACCGTCGATGATACGTTGTCTGCACCCCTATCCCCATTTCACAAGTAAAGAACGGATAAAGATCATAACTCATATACTTATCCTTATGCTCTATTTGGTCATTCCCTATATGTTTATTATCCCGGAAAGGATTAAATCTAAAGTTCTCCGGCTGATATTCCACTCCTACATGCTCTACCCAGGGAGCATCCGGATAACCACCCCACAAAGGTATCATCTCCAGCGGAGGGACAGAACCGCCTCCCCATCCGGTAACGGTATACATCGGAACATCAGCCCCCAGTTCTTTCGCCAAGTTTTTCAGCCAAGCCATGTGAGGTTCACCCTTTTTGGCATACCAATATTCGTTTTCAAGCTGAATGGCAACAATATTCCCTCCGTCCTTATAGTATAATCCCTCAAACTGATGAATCATCTGGCTAAAGTAACGACGGACATAATTCTGATAAACAACATCATTGGAACGGTCTACGAGATATTTCTTCCGGAGTATCCAATCCGGTGTTCCTCCGTTACGGGCTTCTCCATGCACCCAAGGACCGATACGCAAACAGACAAAAAGATGATGTTTGGCACACAATTCCACAAAGGCACGGATATCCCTATTATCCGTCCAGTCAAACTGCCCTTCTATTTCCTCATGATGGTTCCAGAACAAATACGTAGAAATAATATTCACGCCTCCTGCTTTCATCTTCAAGATACAATCCTCCCATGCAGAACGCTTGATACGGGAGAATTGCATTTCGCCCATAATCGGCAGCACCGGTTTGCCGCCAATCGTCATATAGAGATTGTTTATTTCTATTTTCTTATCATCAGGACCTGGATTCCCCATCTTCAGATGTCCCCGTACAGGCTCCATCATCACATCAGACGCATCTATTTCATAAATTTTCTGCGCTGACGCCAAGTATATAAACATTACTCCCCAAAGGGTAAAAAGTATCTTCTTCATCGAATATCAGTTTTTATGATGTGCATTTAATCTGTTAAGTCCGTGATTTCCCAACTATCATGCCAGGGAATTTCCAACGTTCCTGCAGAGGTAAAGCTGACAGGAAGCCAGATGTAGGAAGAATGTATCAAATCGGTCTTGTTCCAACGATCGAACATTGCCATATATTTCCCCGGTTTACCGGCAATAGGCAATACAAAAGTGCTTTGTGCATGAAATGTATTCTCGGCATCATCTCCCACACACGGATTGCCGATTGTGGTCCATTCACCCAGCATCGAATCAGCTACCGCATATTCCGCCACGTTCGGGTCCCAGCCGGTACACCCGGAACTTATCAGATAATACTTATTCTGATGCTTGAATACCGCAGGCGCTTCCCGTGATTCGTTTATAAAATTCCGTTTGAAAATCCCGGTATGTTTGGTATAAGTATCATCCAGCAGACCTATGTAAAGTGTTTTATTCCACTCGGAGGAATAGATGTGATAGGCACGCCCGTCATCATCCTTAAAAATGGTCTGATCGCGGCTGTCCTCCCCGTTAGGCTTCATCGATCCCAGATACTTGAAACGCCCGGTAGGGGAATCGCATACAGCCACTCCTGCATGAGCCTTCTCATAATCGGGACTCTCAATATGCATCCACATCACGAATTGAGAATCTTTCTCATTGTAGATTACTTTGGGACGTTCAATTACTTGGGAAGGATGCAACTCGGAAGATTCATCTTCCGGAGCAGAAGGAAGAACCACTCCTTCAAATTTCCAATTCACCAGATCGGTGGAAGAATAACAACTCACTCCACCCGCTTCCGTACGCCAACACTCCCAGGTAGTTACCCAATCGAGGCGATAGGTAGAATCCCCCTTATATTCTCCATACCAATAATAAGTACCGTCGTGGAAAAGGATTCCTCCTCCGTGGGCATTTATCAAACGCCCGTCAGTATCCAGCCACTGCCCCCCGGGAACTATTGTTTTCGGCTGACGGGAATGGCTGCATGCCATGGTAAGCAATAAGATAAATATGGATAAAAAAGCATGAAGTTGTTTCATATATTTTATGTTCTTATTTTTAGACTATTCTTTTATCTCTATCTCCATTCGTTGAGGGGATATTCCATTCATCCCGACCGTCACAGTCGCAGATGATGGTAGCCTCCCCGCCCTGACTATCGCCAAGGCTCGTCCACGCCAAAGTTTACGGGTAGACTTCGTAAAACTTTCCGTGCTCATCGGATTACTGTTTGCCAAAGCCTCCAATGTTGCACCACCGTTAACCTCGCAATGTATCTCCGCGTCACTTATACATATATTTCCTTTCTTGTCCACCAGCTCGATAGTCAGGAAACTCAAATCCTGCCCATTCGCACAAAGAGAATTCCGATCCGGACATATCCGGATTTTTGCAGGCTCACCTGCCGTTCGCAAAAAGCATTTTGCTACTTGTTTATTTCCTTTATATACAACCGCTTTCAACTCTCCGGGCTCGTAGGGTACATTCCATGAAAGAATGTTCTTTTTATCCGGACCATTTCCAATGATTCCCAATGATTTTCCGTTCAAGAATAACTCCCCTCTTTCACCATTCGTATATAATGACACGGTAAGCGGCACATTTTCATATCCGGGAAAACACCAATAATCAACCACATCTTTCCAATCCCAAACACTCCAGTCTGCTTTCTCCGGATTCAATGGGAAAGAAGGAACAGGAGGAGCAACGGCAAGGGTTGCCACAGGTTTATCGCTCCATAACGTTTCGCGATAATAAGATTGAGGGCGACGATATCCGCAAATATCAAAGTCACCACAGTTGGCATGATTCCAGGGAAAAATACGGGGATCTAGCGGATAGCCACACCAGCCGATACTTGCTTCACCGATATAATCATAAGCTGTCCAGACAAAATCACCAATCACCCAAGGGTATTTTTCAACAGCCTTCCAATATTCATAAGCCTTGGAAGGATATGATTCGGAACCATAGATTATCCTTTGAGGACTGCGTTCATGGTCTGTCTCATAGCGGTTCAGACAATAGTTGTACCCGCAAACATCCAAAGCTGCAATGTACCGGTCACATTCGTCGGTAATAGCATTCACTCCAGCCGTCACAGGACGCGTCGGATCAAGTTTCCTGACAAACTCACTAAGCGTCCCGGCTATTTCTACAATTTCGTCCGTCTCCTTATTGGGGATTTCATTACCGATACTCCACATTATAACAGAAGGATGATTCTTATCACGTTCAATCATTTTGGATAAATCATCCTTCCAGTACCTATCGAAATATTGCGCATAATCATCCTTGTAATGTCCATAACGCCACATATCGAACGCCTCATCAATCACCAACATACCAAGTCGGTCACAGGCATCCAACAATGTCGCCGAAGGAGGATTATGTGAAAGCCGTAATGCATTGAATCCTGCAGCTTTCAACTGTTCTATCTTACGTTCTTCCGCGCGTTCAAAAGCTTTGGCACCCAAAGGGCCGTTATCATGATGAATACATCCCCCCTTCAACTTTAAAGGTACTCCGTTCAATAGAAATCCCTTTTCTGCCGAGAAGTCAATGGAACGGATACCCACCCAAGTAGAGACATCATCTATCAACGCTTCATCCGCATACAATTCACAAACTACTTTATAAAGCACCGGATGATCCACCGACCACAATTGGGGATTTTTTACCGAAAAAGAATGAGAAACACTTCTTTCACCCTGTTCTTGAAAAACAATTTTCCGACTATGTTTCCCGATTTCTTTTCCGGCTGCATCCATCAAACAAATACACAATTTATAATCCTTTCCGGCACATGCCTTGTCATTCAAATCGACTCTTACTTCCATTCGCGCTTGAGAAGCGGAAACTTCCGGAGTAGTGACAGTTATCCCATTATTCACGATATGAAAAGGGTCCGTTATTCTCAAAAAAGTATGCCTGTAAATACCCGATCCAGTATACCATCGGCTATTTTGCCCCTCATTCTTTACGCGAACGGCGATCAGGTTATCTTTCCCCCAGACAACATATTCCGTAATATCCAGTTCCAACGGAGAATAACCGTAAAACTGTCCGGCAAGGTGACGGTTATTCACCCAAATATCCGCATTCATATATATGCCGTCGAAAGTAATAAAAACGCGTTTATCCTTATGTTCTTCATTCACTGTGAAATGTTTACGATACCAACCGGCTCCGCCCACGGTGAAACCACCGGACACCCCGCTCACCGCATCTTTAGAGAATGGGGAACCCGTTCCGGGAATATCCTCTATGCTCCAATCATGAGGAAGTTGTACACTCCTCCATAACGAATCATTCAGTGATGTGTATTGTGCACGCGGCAAGTCTCCCCGATAAAACAACCAATCCGCATCAAAACTGGAAACAATGCGTGAAGCATAGATCCCGGAACTTTGAACGAGAACAAACAATATAATTATTACTTTTCGAAGCATATATACCAATTAAGAAAACAATCGTTCTACCTTACTACCTTATCATTTATAAAGCGGATTCTGTAACAGAGCCGCATTCTTCTGCATCTCACTACGCTTAATCGGAATCAAATAATGAGAGTCTTTCCAACTATGTCTTTCAAAAGTGAAAGACGAATAAGTACCGGTTGTCGCATCATATTTCACTCCCATCGCATCCGTATAGGCAGCAGGAGCCACCAACCAGCGACGGACATCAAAGAAGCGGTGACCTTCAAAAGCAAGTTCCACCCGGCGTTCGTTCATATAACGTTTCCAAAGGGCATCCCCAGTTTCTGAATCAGGGATGGCAGGCATACCTGCTCTCAAACGGATATCAGTCATTTTATCACGGGCAGAATCTTCATCTCCCAATCCCAGACAAGCTTCTGCATAGTTCAATAACACTTCGGCATAACGAATCTGAATATAAGGCTGTGGCTGACGGAGTGCACCAAAATAGCCGTCATTCTCCAAAGGAGATATGAACTTTTTCATATAATAACCGGTAGAAACTCCATTATTACCATCTTCTCCGTTGATATCTATATATAAGTCCTCAAACCAAGTTCCCCAATATTTATTACCATACCATGGAGAGCCGTTATGCAGAATGATCGCATCAAAACGCGGATCACGATTTGCATACGGATTGTTCTTCTGGGTTGCAAAATTAAAGGCGGTACCATCCATATTCTCAAAAGCATCAGCCAAATTAGCCGTCACTTGATTCAACGCATATCCACCATAAGAAGGAGTGCCGCAGATCCAAGCGACCCAATCGGTCATATAATCAGGCGTGTTAATCTTATCATAGGTACTGATAAAGATTTGCTCGTCCGAGGTCATTTGCAAAAACAATTCCTGATAATTTTTGGTCTTATCCGGGTTTACATCATAAAGCCCATATCCCAGTTCCATACATTTTTCAGCAGCTTCTTTGGCATCTTTATAAAGCTGGGTACGATCTCCCCCTACATATCCGATCAGTTCCGGATGCTCATATCCAGCTGCCCAGGATAAATTATGATGAATTTCGCTGGCCGCATACAGCAACACACGACTCTTGAGCGCATAGGCAGCGCCCAATGTAGCACGGTGTTTATCTGTTTGTGCCTTAATACGTCCATTATCTATCACTGCATTCAAGTCTTTTACGATGAACTTGATAGTCTCATCAAATGTGTTACGGGCATATTCGTATCCTTCTCCCAAATCAATAGGCTCTTCCAACAATGGTACTCCGCCATACTGAGCCATCAGCATAAAATACATATAGGCACGAAGAAAATGAACTTCACCAGTCAATTGTTCTTTCTTATTCTGGTCAGTAAACAGAGTCTGCTCCATGTTCTTGAAGAAAGTGTTGCAGGCACGTATATTTGTATAAACAGTTTGCCACCACCATCCGTCCATACAACCACCCCAGTTGCTGGAGAAAGAGCCCAATTCATCCGGAGTCAGTAAAGAAGAAGTGACATTGGTAATAGTACCGTCACTTTGAATGGGCACCTGTTCATCCACCAGCGTACCACTCATATACCACTGGTAAGGATAAGGTATACCTAAATATATCTTGTAAACAAATTGTTCTACCAAGGTAGGATTCGCCCAGAAAGTATTATCATCATATTTATCTCCGGGTTTTGTATCCAGATAATCACTGCATCCACCCAAGATTAATGCAGAAATTAGTGCTAATGTTATAGTATATATTTTTTTCATATCTAGTCCGATTTAAAATTGAATAGAAACACCTAATGTCAACATCTTCTGAATGGGATAAGCTTCTCCTGCATATCCACCGCTAAAGTCGAGTTCCGGATCAAAATCAGGCATATCAGGAGCATACGTAAACAGGTTGGTAGCCGTAAAGCTCAATCGCAAGTTTTGAAGTCCCATCTTTGATACTAGCTGTGCCGGCAAAGTATAACCGAACTCCAGGTTTTTCAAACGGATAAAGTCTGTCTTTCGGAGCCAGAAAGTATTGGAGCCGGACGAACTCACCCAATATTCCGAATCACGGTCGAAAGTCCGCGGATATTCAGCATAAGGATTATCTTCTGTCCAACGTTTGTCATAGAATGACTTGAAATAGTTGATTTCTGCCGTAGCACTACCCAGAGGTTTCACGTATCTCACGGCACCTGCCTGGCCTTGGAATAAAGCGGAAAGATCAAAGCCTTCATATTTGAAATAAAGATTCAAACCTCCGGTCCATGTGGGTACACTGCTCTTATGAATTCGTACCATATCTTCACCATTGATCTGTTCGTCACCATTTACGTCTTCAAAAATGATGTCACCGGGACGTGCATTCTCCATGTGAGGATATTTATCCAAATCTTCTGCCGTATGGAAAATACCAATGGCCTTGTAGTACAATCCAGAATGCATCGGATGACCGGTATTAGTCTGCCAGGGAAGCCCATTAGGAGCTTCATCAAAGAATTCCACTTTGTTTTGGGCATGGCCTCCGTTTAGAGTGATGCTGTAAGTAAAGTCTCTACATGTATCTCTCCATCCTAATTGGAAGTCGAATCCGCGATTGCGCACCTTACCCAGATTTATATCAGGAAGGATTCCGGTCAGTCCGGTAAACTCCGGCACTGAAGATGTCTGCGGAATAAGGATTTTAGAACGAAGATTATTAAAATAATCTGCAGTCAATATTAATCTTCCATTCAGGAAAGACATGTCTGCACCAATATTAAACTGGTTGGCTTCTTCCCATTGTGCAAACTTATTAGGGGCAAGGCTTTCAATATAAGTCGGATTATTGCCATCGTTCGTTACAAAGTTCTGTGTTACATAATTTTTCTGATAAAGATCGTATTGTGCCAGGAACTGATAAGGTGCAATCAAATCATTACCGGTACGTCCCCAGGAAGCACGCAATTTAAAATCATTGATTACTTTGGAAACTTTACTGTTCTGCCAGAAGTTTTCTTCTGAAATGCGATAAGCTAATGAGACTCCCGGGAAGAATCCCCAACGTTTATCCAGAAACTTACTGGATCCCTGATAACGCCATACAAACTCGGCAATATACTTGTTGTCTAATGTATAATTCAAACGTCCAAAATAGTTTAACCAGCGATTCTCTCCCGGATTAGACCCGTTAGCATACTGCTTGGTCGGATCACCAAAGTTCATTTCATCCGGGAAATTGGTAGTAAAGTTACGTCTTTCGGCACTATACCAGTTGGAACTTTCCTTGATACCTTCCATACCGACAACACCACTGAAACTATGTATTCCGAATGTACGATTATAATCCAGCATCGCGCTCAGCAAACTTCTTTTACTCAAGCTGGTAGATTGTGTCAAAGCCGGTGAACCTCCATACAGTCCTTCGGTCAACGCCGGAACACCATTTTCCATAGTAGTGCCATCCCAACTATAAAGCGTATATTGCTTACTAAATTTCTTCGAATAATCAATTCCACGATCAAAAGCAGCTTTACCGGTAAACTTCAATCCTTCTACCCAAGGTATCAGAATATCAAGTTTTCCATTTACATTAAATACATAACTCTCGTTATTATTATAACCATTTTCTTTCGTACCTTGTATCACAGGGCTGCTTTTAGTCTGAAGATCCAACGGAGGACCGACACGGCCGTCCGGCCAATAAGCCGGAAGAGTAGGTCTGGCTGTCATAATGTAACGGAAAATACTTGCCGCATTCGATACTGGTGCATCTGTTTCTCCTAAACTGAAACTGGCATCCACCGATAAACTGACATACTTATTAATTTTACCATCAATATTGGCACGTATATCATGCTGTGCATACTTGCTTGCACTATTATGGAATACACCATCCTGTGAACGGGTAGATAAAGACACATACGCTTTCAGACGGTCATTTCCACCGGACATGGTAACATTTGCATTATGTTGCAGATTCCACGGTTTCAGAATTTCATCAAACCAATCAGTATTAGGGTGTCCCCATGGATCACTGCCATCCGCATATTTCCGAATATCTTCTTCCGAATAGTAGGCAAATTTTCCCTCTCCTTTATATTCATGTACTTCATTCACTAATGTAGCATATTCGGCAGCATTCGTCAATTCCGGAATACGGGTAGGCCGCGCCCAGGTTGCACGATAACTAGCGTCAATCGTAACTTTTCCTTCTTTACCACGTTTAGTTGTCACCAGGATAACACCATTCGCGGCTTGCGATCCGTAAATTGCAGCCGATGCATCTTTCAGCACACTGATACTCTCAATCGTAGCCGGGTCTATATGATCCAATGAGCGGTTAGGTACTCCGTCAACAACGACCAACGGACTGTTATCATTCAAACTGCTTTGTCCGCGAATATAGATAGTGGAACCGTCTTTACCCGGTTCGCCGCTTTTTCCTATTACTACCAATCCCGGCATTGTACCCGCCAATGAGTTTGATACATTCATTTGGGGAGATTTCAATATCTCACTTCCTTTTACTGAGGTAACCGAACCGGAAAGAGTGGCTTTCTTTTGTGTACCATAGCCCACCACTACGACTTCATCCACCAGTGTCTGCTCTTCTTGAAGAACGACCGACAATCCTTTCGCCATATTTTGGTTGACAACACATTCATAGTTCTTATATCCTATAAAGGAAAAGCTTAATGTACTACCAATGGGGGCTTCAAGAGAAAAAGCACCGGATAAATCGGAAGTAGTACCAATAGTAGAACCTTTTACAGTGACAGTAGCTCCGGTCATCGGTTCTCCCATGGCATCTTTTATAATACCATTCACTTTGATTTTTCTCTGCTGCTGTTGCATCATCGACTGTTCTCCATTTACAGCATACTCTGCATAAACAGAAGTTGCCGGAACCGTTACCAGAACCAATAACAGTAACCACCAGTTTTGTAATTTCAGATAAAGTTTCATCATACTAAATTAGATTTGAATGTTTAACAAAAGGCGCTCTACGCCTGTTTCATGGAAGCAAAAGTAGACTATCGCAGTCTAACAGGATAACACAATACTGTCAATTGATAACAGAATACTTCGTATTAACATTGTGCTATAGGAGTCCAATAAAAATGCTATTATATTTGAATCATCAATCTTCAAATATAATAGTAATTATGAAAAAAAGAACTATTTTATCGCTACTGTTAGTTTGCTCACTACAGTTTATGCAGGCACAAAATGGAAAAGAGATTTCCACCATTAGTATTGTTCCGGAGCATATCATCCGGGATGTTTCCAGTCATCCGATCGGAATGAACCTGAATTTTTTCATGGACGGAGGACGCTACCCCAATGCCCGGCACTCTGTAAAAGAGGCTATGCAGGAAATGGGTATGAAATTCCTGCGTTACCCAGGCGGGGAAAAAAGCGATCTATACCTGTTTGATTTGGATAATAATGGTAAGCCCGTTATCAAATTTGCACGTAAAGGCCCCAAACTCACCCAAGATTATCAGGAAGTCTTGATTAATTCCGAGAAACTAAAATATCCCCCACTTGACTTCGATGAATATATAAAGATGTGCAGACAGATAGGAGCCGAGCCTGTTGTTGTAGTGGCTGCCGACCGGTATTTACATGATACGGACTCGGAGAATACGGTAACATCCAAAGAGGAGTTAATCAAACATGCCGTAAAATGGGTGAAATATGCCAATATCACTAAAGGGTACCACATCCGCTACTGGATGATAGGAAATGAATCATGGAACGATAATAACACACACTCTACTGCCGAAATCTACGCGCATGACGTGGTAGACTTCTCCCGTGCGATGAAAGCCGTTGATCCTTCTATCCTGATTATCCCCAATACTCATAAAGAACCGTTCACCCGGACACTAATAGAAATAGCCGGAAAGCACTTTGACAGGATAGCCGTGAGTAACTATCCGGTATATCAATATTATGCGGGATATAATTCCTACAGAGATTCTGTGCAATGGCTGGCAGGTCCCACCACTTCCGTATTGACTACTATCCGTAAATATGCCACTCCCGAACAGCAGAAACAATGGAAAATTATCGTTGCGGAATACGGAGCGATAGACTGGTCACAATCATGGCCTGACATTAATGATATGGGACACGCCATCGTCACTTTTGATATGACAGGAGAATTATTGAAGATGCCGGAAGTAGATCACGCCTGTTTCTGGAATACCCGCTGGCTTCGGAACAGTATTCCTCCTCTGGCAGATCACGACGCTTTGAATGACAACGGAGAAATTACGCCTGTAGGACGTTCTGTTATGATATGGGGAAAATATATGCTGGATAATCTGGTGGAATTACAATCCTGTCCTCAAGTAAAAGGCTATGCCACTCTCTCATCCGACAAACAAAAGATACGTCTTTTCCTCGCCAATAAATTCCCAGACCCCATAAAAGTAAATTTCAAAATAGGAGATAAAGAAAAGATCGGCGCGATTAAGCAACTAGCCACCCTTTATGGCAAGAGCCCGGAAGACCGGAATCCTCAATGGTCAGAAAAAATGCAGATACACTCCGACATCGTTTTATTAGCAGGCAACTCGATCACTGTATTGGAAATGGAAACAACAAAATAAAAGTCCGCAGCCGGAAATGGAAAAAGGAGATTAACTCTCCTTTTCCATCCGTTTTCTAAAATTATTCGGGGTTTCATTATATTGCTCTTTGAAACACTTAATAAAATAATGAGAAAGATTAAATCCTGTCAAATAGGCTATTTCTGCTATTGTCAAGTCGGTAGTCTTCAATAAATGAGCCGCCTTATACAAACGAATATTTCGAATAAACACGTTGGGAGTATCTCCTATCAGCATTTTAAATTTACGATGCAATACGGTTTTACTCACATTCATCTCCGCCGCAAAGTTATCAATCTTGAAATTATCATCCATCAGGTGCTCTTCAATCACTTTCACTGCTTTACGCAAGAAGTCATCTTTGGCATCCACTTCAGAACTGTCCTTCTGTGGCGAAAATAATTCTGTAATAATCTGCTTCTTTCGTTTCTTACGGGTTTCATAGACATTCATTACATGATTAATCAGAATTTCCATATCAAAAGGTTTTTTGAGATAAAAATCCGCTCCTGCCTTATATCCTGCCAATTCATCTTCCGGTGATGACTTGGCGGACAACAAGATAACAAATATATCAGAAAGCAGTGGAGTCTGCTTGATCTTCTCACAAAGCGTCAGTCCATCCATTTCAGGCATCATGACATCGGAAATAACGACTTCCGGCAATACCCGTTGGATCACATTTAATGCTTCCTGTCCGTTGGGAGCCACAATCACCCGAAAATAGTTTGAAAACTCCTTTCTCAGATAGTCGCAAAGTTGCACATTATCTTCTACAATGACAATGGTAGGATTATCATCCAGCTCGACGCCAACTTCATCACTTTCTTCTATCGATATAAGCTCTTCAGAACGTTTTAAGGGAAATTGTACCTGGAAAGTCGTTCCCTTATTTAATTCCGAATCGACGTGCACAGTTCCATTCAATGCCTTTACAAACTTCTTGACGATATATAGTCCGAGTCCCAGTCCTTTCATTCCTTCCTCTTCGGGTTTGGCCTCCTGATAGAATTTGCCAAAGACTTTATCCAGATTTTGAGGAGCAATGCCACTTCCCGTATCACTGATTTCGAATGTATAGCTTTCGGTATTTTCCTGAAAGAGCCTTACCTCGACTCTCCCCTGTGCCGGTGTAAACTTCATCGCGTTACTAAGCAAATTATACATAATACGTTCCAGTTTCACCGAATCGACTAATACTTCCAACCGGGAAAGCTCCGTTTGGAAAGCAAGCTGTACCCCTTTTGTCTGGGCAATATAAGCAAAGGAGTTCACCACAATACGAATAAAAGAGACTAATTCGACATGCTTTTCTTTCAACTCCACATTAACGGCAACTGTACGTTTATAATCTAATATGGTAGTGAAAATGTCCGATAAAAAGTTGGCATTCTTACCTATAATTCCGAGCTTATCCTGCATATCCTCCGGCAAGTCCTTTTTGCGGAGCAAATCATTCACCGGAGCTATAATTAAAGAAAAAGGAGTCATCAGGTCATGAGATAAACTAATGAAGAAGCTCTCTTTCTCCTGCAATAATTCTTCTTTCTTCCGTTTTTCAATAATGCTTGTACGTTCCAGTTGACGCTTCCTGTAATAATTACGAATATAGAAAACAGCCAGAACTAACAGAAGCAAAACAAAAAAGACCTCAATTGTATTGAACCAGACGGTTTGCCACCACGGAGGAAGAATCGTCATATTCAGATGATAACAAGGAGTACTATTTTCAGCCCCTATCTGCCGTATCCAAAGAATGTACTTCCCGGGTTGTAACTGCGAGAAAGTGATGGGTTTATCTATGTCAATATATTGCCAGTTATCGCTAAATCCTTCAATGAAATACTGGTATTTATTGCGATAATTACCCAGCCCTATCTCCTTAAACGACAAACTAATCCATTTACTCTGATAAGGTAATGTCAGTGCTTGGGTATATTCTGTAGCTTTATTCAAGACCACCTTGCCTGCAATTTCATCACCCACTTTCACTTGTTGATGATTAATTTCCAGTCCGGTCAGTAACAACTGCGTTTCCTGCGACCTGTTTAATACAGCAGAAGGCTCTACCAGCAACAACCTGTCTGTCCCGCCAAACGCTATCACCCGTTTACCGTCTTCATCCACCATTCCCGCACAGGTAAGTACCTGTTTACCATAAGAAGAAACATTCAGTTCCTGCAATTTCTTACTCTGACTACGCAGACAATACATCCTGTCGACTATAGAAAACCAAAGATTATTGTCCTGATCCAGAATCAAGGTATGGATAGCACCGGACGGGAGTAGATTGGCTGGAAAATAGGGCTTCACCTTCTTGTCGTGGTAATCAACTTGCTTCAGCCCAGTTGAAGTTCCCAACCAAAGACACTCATTCTGCGGATCATCCACCATTCTATACACCATATCGGATACATGTTCCCCTTCAAATGACTCACTCTTTTGAGTTACCGGATTAAACAAATATAACCCACTATGCGTTGAAATCCACAAACGTCCGTCTTGCGCCTGTGCAAAGCCTGTGATTTCATCGTTCTGGCCAAATGAATTATAATAAGTGATATGCGAGAACGTGCCGCCTCCGGGAGACTTTTGATAACGCAGAGAGATCAGACCGTTTTGTTTGGTTCCAATCCAGAAAAGAGAATCACGGTCGCGGTAAATAGAGGTAACCTTCGCTAAACGCTGATCGGCAAGAAAGGGTTTTAACCGGAAATTTTCACCGCTGTCATAAGGACGTTCTGCATAGCAAAATCCAAAATGATCGTGCCCAACAATTAACAGTTCCCTGTCAAAATAGAGACTTTGGATATAATTAAGATTAGGCATTTGCTCGGCGAAATTCATGGATTTAGGAGAAAGTTTTCCATCTTTCTGATTGCAGACAAACAGCCCATTCCCTTGAGTTCCGATCAGCATCTTATTCTCTCCCAGCTCATGGATAGTCGTTACAGCGGAAATGTTATCCTGATTAACCGGTGAGATTTGCCTAATGCCACGTCTCTCATTATCAAAACAGAAAAGTCCGCTGCCATAAGTACCGATCCAAAGGCGATTATATCGGTCACGGAAGAATGACTCCACCACTAATGCTTTCACCTGCGGATCCGGGACAGTAGTCAAATGTCCCCTATGCTCTACATCTGCAAGATCTGCTTTTCTCATCCCCCTTCCCCAAGTGCCCAGCAAAATCTGGTTATTGACATCAGAAGCAAGACTGTAAATATCACCGGCATCAGTCGTAATCAATTTTTCTTCTATTTTAGTCAAGTCATCATTCCAGGTTACTTTAAAAATTCCTTCTGTCCACGCCGAATACCAAAGGGTGTTTTTTTCTCCGCGGTCAAGGAATTGGGAGATGGTATGTTCATTATGATTTGTCTCCACACTGCATTTCTTATGAATGTCATATAGAAAACAGCCATAATAGGTTCCAATCCAAAGATACCCCTTAGGCTTTTCAGCTAAGGTTGAAATGATAGCACCGGAATAATGTTTCAATACTTCATATCTTTTTCCTGGCTGCGTTGATGGAATCAACTGATACAATCCCGATCGCCAACTGCCAAGCCAGATCGAATGTTGCGAATCCTCGAAGATACAGGTCACACGTTGCGGATAGTCGTCTATCCACTCACTGATATGTGTAAACTGGTCTTTACCCGGATCATAAATATCGACTCCACCTGTTTTCAGTCCAATCCAGAGCAACCCCTTCGAATCGAGCATCAAACTCTCAATGTTATTTTCACTCAAACTGTTTTCCGAGTTACTACCTTTCTTATAGGTCTTGAATTCATGCCCGTCAAACCGGCACAAACCTTCATTGGTAGCCAGCCAGAGGAAATATTCATTTTCACAGATGGCGGTCACGTCACTTCCCGGAAGTCCGTCATTTGCGGTATAATGACGATATTCCTGACTCTCTATAGTCTGGAACAGAAAAAGCAGTAAAAGACAAGCGAAGTATCTCATAGAAGTTGTTTATAAAACAAATATATAAAAAGAACTCCCCAAAAAGTATTCGGGAAGTTCTTTTAACTAGAAAAGAGTATTACTTGTTTTTCTTTAACTCGGTAATAGTCCTTGTTGGTGTCAATGCTTTATGGCAAAGTTCGGCTACCACTGGTTTTTCCAGATTAAACCCGGAAGAGATTCTGATATCGGTAGAAGAGGCACCAATATTCACTACATAATTTCCTGCTTCAGCCACCCATCCAGACAATTCTTCATCATAAGAAGCCAGGCTTTTGGGATCCAATGTCCAGGTAAGTGTCTGTGTCTCGCCCGGTTTCAATAGTTTTGTTTTAGCAAATGCCTTCAGTTCATTGACTGGTTTATCCAATTTGCCTGCCGGTGCATGCAGATACAACTGCACAACCTCTTTTCCGGCAACTTTCCCTGTATTCGTTATACTGACAGAAACGGTTATAGAATCATTAAAATTCTCTGTACTCAACTTCAGGTCAGCATACTTGAACTGGGTATATGAAAGGCCAAAGCCAAAAGGAAACGATGTTTTGATTCCGAATGTATTATAGTACCGGTAGCCGACATAAATGCCTTCTTCATAAAGGGCGAAGTTGGGTTTCACCGCATTTTTAGGAGTACCCGGGAAATTATTATAAGAAGGTACATCCTTGTATTCCACCGGGAATGTAGTAGCCAGTTTACCGGAAGGATTTACCTTTCCATTCAATATATCCGTAATGGCATTTCCGCCTTCCTGTCCCGGCTGCCAAGCCAGTAGAACAGCGTCGGCATAGTCTATCCAATCGGCAGTCTTGATGACATTGGAGATATTAAGTACTGCTATCACCTTTTTTCCTTTAGCGCGAAAAGCCTTACTAACTAATTGCAGGGTAGCCATTTCTTCTTTAGACAAACCAAAATCAGCCTCTTTTCTATCAGCTCCTTCTCCGGCATTCTTACCGATAGTAACGACTGCCACTGCTGGCTGTTCAGCCATTTTAGTCACCAGTTTAAGATCAAGAGGCATTTCGGGCATAGCCGGAGGAGTTACCAATGGATTGTTCACCGTGTACTCACGTTTAAAATCAGCGACATATTTCTCATAATTGGCTTTCATATCTTCATTCAGTCGATAACCCGCATTACGTAATCCTTCACACAGAGATACGCTATACGCTTTATTCACTCCGCCACTACCGGAACCACCAGCAATGTTATCATAAGAAGCAGCACCGAAAAGAGCTACATAAAGATTCTTTTTCAAAGGAAGAGCCTCTTGCTCATTTTTCAATAGCACCATACTTTCAGCAGCTACCTTCCGAACGAGTTCTCCATTTTTCTTCAATTCCGGTGTGTTTGAGTAAGGGTACTTCTTAAAAGAAGGACATTTTACGATCAGGTTTAAAATCCGTTCTACATTTCTGTCGAGAACTTCCTCGTCAAGTTTGCCCTCTTTCACTGCATCAATAATGGATTGCGTCTGTTCTGCCCATCCCGGCATTAACAGGTCGTTGCCGGCTTTCATCATAGCAATAGCATCTTTTCCACCAAACCAGTCGGTCACTACAACCCCTTCAAAGCCCCATTCCTTACGTAAAATAGTAGTTAGCAAGTCTTTACTTTCTGCTGTATAAACCCCATTTATCAGATTATAGGAACTCATTACCGTCCAGGGTTGCGCCTCACGGACAGCTATTTCAAATCCTCGTAAATAGATCTCACGAAGTGTCCGTTCCGTCACTTCACTGCTCACTTCCAATCTGTTGGTTTCCTCATTGTTTGCGGCAAAATGCTTGATGGAAGTACCTACTCCGTTGCTTTCAATACCATTAATCATTGCAGCAGCAATGCGTCCGGAAACCAAAGGATCTTCGGAATAATACTCAAAATTACGTCCTCCAAGCGGGTTACGGTGAATATTCATAGCCGGAGCCAGAAGAACATCTACCCCATATTCGTGTGCTTCGTGCCCGAATGCCTTACCGACTTTTTCTACCAGTTCCGTATCCCATGAGGATGCCAATAAAGTAGCCACCGGGAAAGCTGTAGCATAATAGGAACGGGACATATCATTATTACGATGTACGTCGATACGTACTCCTGCCGGACCGTCAGCTAAAATCAGCATCGGAATATTCAAGTGCGGAAAAGGGTTGGTAACTCCCGCCGCTCCGGGAACTCCTATTAATGTATGACCGACAACCGGTTGAGGATTCACTCGCAACTTCTTATCGATGCCTCCCATACCACCAGCCAGAGTGGCTTTCTCTTCCAAAGTCATTGCTGCAAGTACTTCTCTTACAGAAGCCTTCCCCAATTGCGGATATACTTTTTCCTTTGTTTGTGCTATAGAAAGAAGACAGCACACAAGCGATACTAAACAGAATGTGAATCGTTTCATTACTTTATATTTATTAGATTTATTTGTTGCAAAGATAGCCGCCACGCAACAAATCCAATAACATAATCCTGCCAAATGATAGCAGAATTACCTCTTAACACTTCATTCAAGCTTTATAATACAGCTCCTGACGGGTTCTTAGAGCAGAAAAAAGAGTAGGTTCCGATGCTATTACATTTTTTTACGTACCTTTGACAAACTAAAAATCGAACTACCCAATGAAAGCTCTTAAATCTTTTATCTTGTTCACACTTCTATTACAAGTAGAAGTATTCGCACAAACGCAATATAAATGGGAAAATCCATGTAATCAGACTTTTCAAGTAGTAAAAGGACAGGCTTTCTGCAATGAATTGAAAGGAACCTATGCACGCCTGCCGGATCGTGCTAAAGACAAAGTACGTAAACCGCTTTGGGATCTGTCTCGTCAAAGTGCAGGTTTATCCATCTGTTTCTATTCAAATGCTCCGGAAATCAAGGTTCGTTATAAGGTCAATGGAGGTTTATCTATGCCCCACATGCCCTGCACCGGTGTTTCAGGTGTTGACTTATATGCGCAGGATATAAATGGCAGACAACGCTGGTGCGGGTTCAGTTTTTCTTTCAATGACACGATCACCTATACTTTTTCCAATCTGACTTACGAAACAGATCCTAAAAAAGGATATGAATATCAACTCTTCCTCCCGCTATATAATTCTGTCACATGGATGGAAATAGGGGTGCCGACAGATGCTTCTTTCAGCTTTATTCCGGCCTCCAAAGAGAAACCTCTAGTGATATATGGCACTTCTATCGCACAAGGTGCGTGTGCTTCCCGGCCTGGTATGGCATGGGGAAATATCATTGGAAGAATGTTGCAACATCCTGTCGTCAACCTGGGATTCTCCGGTAACGGCAAACTGGAACCGGAACTTTTCGATTTACTTTCAGAAATAGATGCTCAACTCTACATGATAGACTGTATGCCCAATCTCCCTGGTGAAACGGACTCCAAAGTGATTTATGAACATACATTGGCCGGGGTCAAAAAGCTACGTGAGAAAAGTCAAGCCCCTATTCTCCTGGTAGAACATGCCGGATATACCAATGAGTTCTCTTCCGAACCAACCAAACGTTCGTATCAGCTTGCCAATATTGAACTAAAGAAAGCTTATGATGCATTGCAAAAGGAAGCTATTCCACAGATTTATTATTTGACTAAAGAAGAGATCGGACTTTCTATGGATGCAGCAGTGGAGGGTGTGCATCCCAATGACCTGGGCATGCAACAATATGCAGACGGATATATCCGAAAAATACGCGAGATTCTGCACGAAAAAAGTCTGGGTCCGTCTACTTGTATTCCCTGTAAACAGCACAGAGATCCCTATGACTGGAACGACCGACATGAAGCCGTTCTTCAACTAAATAAAGAGGATGCACCGGAAATTTTAATGATAGGAAACTCTATTACTCATTTTTGGGGCGGCGAACCAGCCGGGCCTCAAAGAGGAAAAGAGTCCTGGGACAAGCTATTCAAAGGGAAACACGTACGCAACCTGGGATTCGGCTGGGACAAAATAGAGAATATGTTATGGCGCATTTATCACGGAGAACTTGACGGCTACCAAGCCAAAGATATTGTCGCATTACCCGGAACCAACAACCTGCAAAGTAATACGGACGAAGAAATCCTCCAAGGCATTTCTACCCTGATCGAAGCCATTCAGCAAAGACAACCCACTGCCAGACTCTGCATATTGGGTATCTATCCCAGAAAAGACATGGAAGAACGAGTGAAACTCTTCAATGCCAAACTAAAGAAAGAATTGGCAGACAAAAAAGTGATCTATCTGGATCTGGCTTCTTACTTCACCAATAAGGACGGAAGCATCAACTGGAATTTATTCAGTGACGGACTTCATCCGACTAAAGAAGGATACAATCTGATAGTGAAAGGATTAAAAGAGAAATTCTTCAAATAAGTCATATTTCCAAGAAGATAGCTAAAAGTTTTGTTATTCCCAAGAAACCAGAATCCCCCCTAATAAGGTCCGATCTATGAGAATGTACCTGACAAACATATTCAAGAGTTTGATTGCCCTGTTGTTTTTATCCATTCCTACTATGTTGTGCGCCAAGCACTTCAATGTTTTGGATATCTCCGACGGCCTGGCCAATAATACGGTGAAATGTATCACTCAGGATGCTTTACCGGACATCATTATCTGTGATATGATGATGACAGGAATGACTGTCATTGAGTTCATCAATGAATACCGGATATTCAAAGCCGTACAGTTTTTCAAAGAAGGAGAAACCAATATCACTGCTGTCAGCGTGAAATGCGGTTTCAATGATCTAAAGAATTTCCGGGATTTGTTCAAACGCAAGATGCAGGTTTCCCCTAAACAGTTTGTGTTGCAATTATAGCCTGTTTGGCGATTTTCACCCTATAATTGACAAATTTCACCCTCTTTTTATCCAGCAATCCGCCTACTTTTGTGACAATAGAAACTGAAAAGTTTCTGTCATACGGCATAGTATCGTTCATTTTAAATTAATATTTTATGAAAAACGAAATCTTCCAATTCTCATCGAAAAGGATTTTGTGTTCGGCCATGATCGTTTCTGCACTCTCTGCAGGAATCTCGCAAAAGATGTATGCTGATACGTGTCACGTCCAAGTTCTGAAACAGTCGACGACAAGCGTAAACGCATCACCCCGGCGAACGGTAAACTTCAACAGGGAATGGAAATATATGCAGGGCGATCATATAAATGCTCAGCAGAATGACTTTTGCGATAAGGACTGGGAAACAATAGGTTTGCCACATTCGTTCAGTATCCCCTATTTCATGTCGAATGACTTCTATGTAGGATATGGCTGGTATCGCAAAATATTAAAACTATCGCCGGATGATTTGAAACAATCCTTATTTTTAGAATTCGACGGTGTCTTTCAGGAAGCTGAAGTATTTGTTAACGGCAAGCTGACGGGTAAACATATAGGAGGTTATACCGGCTTTTCCGTAAATATTTCATCTGCCGTGAAAGAGGGAGATAATGTAATAGCCATCAGAGTCAACAATATCTGGCATCCTGACGTGGCACCACGGGCAGGCGAACATGTCTTCAGCGGAGGTATTTATCGCAATGTGCGACTGGTGATGAAAAACCCGGTTCATATAGATTGGTATGGAACTTTCGTAACTACACCCAATCTAAGCAAGAACAATGGCAAATCATCTGTGGTAAAAGTAGAAACCGATATTTGCAATACTTCAGGTCAGAGTGAACAATATAGATTAATGACTCAAGTATTTAGTCCGGAGGGAACCCTGGTAACTGCCGTCGAAAGTACGGAAACAATTGCGGCAAATACAAGCAAAAAGTTCTCACAGACCACCCAATCATTACAGAATTTGCAATTATGGCAACCCGAACATCCGGCACTCTACAAAGTAATCAGCCAGCTTTATAAGGGTAATCTGTTATTAGACCGTGACGAAACAATTTTCGGTTTCCGTTGGTTTGAATGGACGGCCGACAGAGGTTTCTTTCTGAATGGAAAGCATTTATATTTCAAAGGAGCCAATGTGCATCAGGACCAGGCCGGTTGGGGAGATGCCGTGACGGAATCTGCCATGCGGCGCGACGTACAAATGATGAAAGAGGCCGGATTCGAATTGATACGTGGCTCACACTATCCGCATGCACCCGCTTTCTCCAAAGCCTGTGATGAAGAGGGAATGTTATTCTGGTCGGAAGCTCCGTTCTGGGGAATTGGAGGTTTCAGTCCGGATGGTTATTGGAATTCCAGCGCATATCCGGTGGATGAAAAATACACTGCCAATTTTGAAGCGAGTGCCTTACAACAACTGGAAGAGATGATACGTATTCATCGCAATCATCCATCTATCGTGGTATGGAGCATGAGTAATGAAGCATTTTTCTCTGCTCCGTCGGCCATGACAGGAGTAAGCAGATTGTTGACACGAATGGTAGAACGCTGCCATCAACTAGACCCTACCCGCCCTGCAGCCATCGGAGGTGCTCAACGTCCTTTAGGTAATCATAGAATCGACTTGATTGGAGATATCGCCGGATACAATGGTGACGGTGCCACCCAACCGGATTTTCAACAACCGTCTATTCCGAACGTCGTATCAGAATATGGCAGTACAACCGCAGAACGTCCGGGAGAATATATTCCGGGATGGGGCGATTTGCAGGTCAATGACGGTTGGAAAGGATTTCCCTGGCGTAGCGGACAGGTTATCTGGTGCGGTTTCGACCATGGCAGCATTGCCGGAAGCCAACTGGGGAAAATGGGTATTGTAGACTATTTCCGTATCCCTAAGCGTTCCTGGTATTGGTACAGGAATGAATATACAGGAATAAAGCCTCCGAAATGGTCGGAAGAGGGTACTCCGGCCAGTTTGAAGCTCGAAGCAACTAAAACTGTTGATGTATTGGCTGATGGTACGGAAGATGTGCAATTACTGATTAGCATTCTGGATGCAAATGGCAATACATTGAGCAACTCTCCGAAAGTACAATTAAAATTAATTTCCGGTCCCGGTGAATTTCCAACCGGTACTTCCATTCTTTTTGAACCGGATAGTGATATTCGCATCATGGACGGAAAAGCCGCTATCACTTTCCGCTCTTACTATGCCGGCAAAGCAGTTATTGAAGCAAGTTCTGCAGGGATGAAATCCGCACGTGTAGAAATCACCTTCAAAGGAGCGCCGGCTTACAAGCCGGGAGTTACTCCTGTTACAAAAGAACGTCCTTATATACGGTTTGTACGCCAAAAGGATGGAGAAGTGATACAAATGTTCGGACGCAACAACCCGACTTTTGCAAGTAGTCAACAGGGACGACAGGTAGCCGGTCTGGCAGCAGACGGAGATATTCAAACATTCTGGCAGGCGGCCGATAATGACAGGTCTCCTCAATGGACACTAGATACAGAAAAAGGATTGGCTTTGCGTAAAATCAATATTCGTTTCCCTAAAGCGGATGCATACCAATATATAATACAGGTATCGGACAATCAAAAAACATGGTCAACCGTTATGGACAAATCAAACTCCACTGTAACCGAACAAGCTACGGAGATGTCTTTCACTGCACAGCAAAAACCAGTGAATGCCAGGTTTGTACGTGTTGCTTTTGCCAAAGGTTCACCTGCCGCCATTGCAGAAGTAGAGGTTCATGGCGTTGTACTGGAATAATATCAATACGAATTTAAAAACAGCTTACTAATGAAACATCACAGTAAATTTTCTATTAAAACAGTATTGTTGTTATCAGCATGCTTTCTTCTCACCTGCCGCCTTTATGCGGAACAGCCACCGATGAAGTTGTGGTACAATCATCCCGCTACAAACTGGATGACTTCTGCATTGCCAATAGGTAATGGCGAATTGGGAGGTATGTTTTTCGGAGGTGTCAAACGAGAACAGATACAGTTCAATGAAAAAACACTCTGGACAGGAAGTACGACGAAGCGGGGAGCTTATCAGAATTTCGGGAATCTGTATATCGACTTTCCGGGGGACAGCATTGTTACAAACTATCGCAGAGAGCTTTGTCTGGACAATGCTGTTGGCAAAGTGACTTATGAGAAAGAGGGAACAAAGTATTGCCGTGAATTCTTCGTAAGCTATCCGGACAATGTCATCGTTATCCGACTCACCACACCTGGAAAAAAGAATCAGCTGAATATTTCTGTTTCTCTGGAAGATACACATGCTGACAAGGTAATCATGGATGGTAACGACATCAGGATATGCGGAAAACTTGATCTATTGTCTTATGATGCCCAGGTGAGAATAGTCAACGAAAAAGGGACAATCTCTAAAAAGGGCGACAAGATTACTGTCAATGATGCGGACGCAGTTACTATATTACTTGCAGCTGGCACCAACTTTAGTCTGTCTTCTCAAAACTATGTCGGTATGGAGCCGGAGCAACTGCACAAAACAATTACTTCCCGATTGAATCTGGCTTCCTCAAAGAAGTATGATACGTTACTGAAAGCTCACACGACAGATTATCAATCTTTTTTCAAAAGGGTGAAACTCGACCTGCAGACAGAGATACCGAATTATCCCACCGATGAATTGATACGCAATCACAGAGACAGCCGATATCTGGATATGCTTTACTTTCAATATGGACGTTACTTGATGTTGGGGTCTTCCCGTTACGGAAATTTGCCTAACAACCTGCAAGGTATCTGGAATAATAACAACACACCTCCTTGGGAATGTGATATTCATAGTAATATCAATATCCAGATGAATTATTGGCCGGCAGAGAGTGCCAATCTATCAGAGTGTCATTTGCCATTTTTGCAATATATAGCAGTGGAGGCACTCAAAGAAAATGGAAGCTGGCAACAGCTAGCTCGGGAAGAGCAGTTAAGAGGATGGGCAATTAAGACACAAAGCAATATATTCGGCTATACAGACTGGAATATCAACCGTCCTGCCAATGCCTGGTACTGTATGCATTTATGGAAGCATTATGCTTATACGCTGGATATGGAATATCTAAATAAAGTAGCTTTTCCTGTTATGAGAAGTGCTTGTGAGTACTGGTTCGACCGTCTGCAAAAAGATACTGAAGGAAAATGGATTGCACCGGATGAGTGGTCACCGGAACAGGGACCTTGGGAAGATGGCCTGGCTTATGCGCAGCAACTGATCTGGCAGCTCTTCAGTGAAACGATACAAGCTACAGAAGTTCTGCAAAAACAGAATATCACGATTGATTCTGAATTTATAACTGAATTAAAAGATAAATTCAATCATTTGGATAATGGCGTCAACATTGGTTCCTGGGGACAGATCAAGGAATGGAAAGAGGACAAAGATCAATTGGATGTCTTTGGAAATGAACACCGTCATTTATCTCAATTAATAGCTCTTTATCCCGGTAATCAAATATCTTATCATCAGGATAAAAAGTATGCAGATGCTGCTAAAAAGACATTAGAATCTCGCGGCGATCAAGGGACTGGATGGAGCCGTGCATGGAAAATTGCTTGTTGGGCACGATTACTCGATGGCGACCATGCATACAGCTTACTAAAGTCTGCACTCAACCTTTCTACTCTGACAGTAGTCAGCATGGAGAATTCGCAAGGAGGGGCATACGAAAACCTGCTTGACTCCCATCCACCTTTCCAAATTGACGGAAACTTCGGAGCTACAGCCGGCATCGCTGAAATGTTGTTGCAAAGTCATTTAGGTGAACTTCACCTGCTTCCGGCACTACCCAGCAGCTGGGCTGACGGAGAAGTAAAAGGATTGAAAGGAACTGGAAACTTTGATGTCAATATGCAATGGAAAGCAAACCGGCTACTTCGCGCGGAAATTATTTCCAATTCCGGAAGCAAGTGCATACTTCGGACCTCTATTCCTATCAAAGTAAATGGAGTTGCTGTATCAACACAGAAAGAGGGAGCCTATTATCTGACAAGTTTCCAAAGTAAAGAAGGGAAAAAGTATCTGATTGAACCACAAAATACACTATAATATATAAGTTCTTCAAGAATAAAAAATGGAGCGTAAATTTAGGTTTACGCTCCATTTTTATATGATATTATATCATTTACAGAATAGCCTTATATATTATAAGGATTATAGTTCTACGATCTTTTCTAATCTAACATTATAAACTAATGCCGAATAAGCTTGGAGAGAACCATCATTACCTGTGCCTGAACCATAACCACTCTGATAGGGGATATACAAAGTCCAAAAATCACCAACTACCATATGTATTAGCGTATAAGACCAGCCGGAAATAACACCATTCAAAGTAAAATTTGCCGGAGAATCAAAAGCTGTAGGTTCTGTTCCTGTATAAGTCTGTTGAACTACATCTCCATTGAAATAAGACATACGATAATGTGCACTTACCGTAGAAGTATATTGAGGCAACTCTTTGCCCGTCCCATTTTTCACCTTCTTAACATATATCCATTGACCAGTTACCTCATCTTTATAACGATGAAGTTTCTCCGGATCATTATTAGCTAAAGCTTGATTTTCAGGACTATCATACACACTAGCGATCGAGTCTATAAAAGCCACACTACGTGCCTGCCAATTATCATAACGACTCGTCTCTTCCGTCTCACTACAAGCAGTGAACGCAAGAGCCAGCAATACTAAGGAGAATAAATAGATCTTTTTACTCATTCGTCAAAGGTTTATTGTAAAGTTTTCAATAG